>Ga0272446_1001628_pt1 | contig 32194 bp, 30 predicted proteins | sample YNPCB0061_FD_194587 | JGI IMG/M metagenome (GOLD analysis project Ga0272446, IMG submission 194587) | Hot spring microbial mat communities from Yellowstone National Park, WY, United States - YNP-CB-006-1 | ecosystem: Environmental > Aquatic > Thermal springs > Hot (42-90C) > Sediment | place...
TTCCGCCTGATGAAGCCCGTGATCGACTTCTTCAACGAGCCCCTCCTCGCCGCCCGCAAGAAACAACTGCCCCTGAAAACCGGCTGGCTCTGACCCCGCCCTACGGATGGCTGAACTCGTGCGCCCGCGGGATCAGTTCGCGGTACACATTCGAAGGCACGTGCGTCTGCCAATGGCCGGAGTACATCGCCCAGCCCGTGGCGCCGCAGAAAACCAGCACAATCACGGCCGCCATCGCCCACGCGGGCACCGGCTTTTTCGCCGCCGCGAGCGTCATGTGCAGCGTGTCCTCGACCGGGCAGGCGGCCACGCATTCCAGGCAGCCGATGCACTCGGCCGAGCGGATCTGGACCAGGCGGTCCACCGGCAGCCGTTCGGGACACGCTTTGACGCACTTGGCGCAGTCGATGCACGTGGCCGCGTTGCGGCGGATCCGCAGCGGGCTCAGCAGGGCGGCCAGCCCCATCAGCGCGCCGTAGGGGCACAAATACCGGCACCAGAAATTCTGGATAAAAACCGATAAAATAACCAGAATTCCGATGACAACGGCCGCCGTGATGCTCAAATAACGGAAGAAATTGAGCATCTTGACGTCGGCAACGATGCCGTACGGGGAGTCGAGAAACTGCCGGATCGCCGCCGCGGACATCGATCCCACGGCATAGACGAACAGCCCCAGCAGGATGTATTTCAGACTCCGCAGCCCGATGTCCATCCACCGCGGCAAGCGCCAATTGCGCCGAAACGTCTCCCGCCCCATCTTCCACAGATACTCTGAAAGCGTCCCCACAGGGCACAGCCACCCGCAAAACGACTTCCGCAACAGCAGCGACAGGGCCGTAAACGTCAGGAACAGAACCATCGCTGCCGGGTGTACGGCGGGCACGCGCCCGGTCTCAAAGAAATACTTCGAGTTCATCATCCCCGCGATCGGCAGCCAGCCCTCCACGCCCGGCGGGCGGCTCACCGCCGGCACGCTGCCTGTTTCGTACGCCCTCACCCACAGGTAAAACTCCACGCCGATCCACACGTTCAGCAGCAGAAATGCCGCTTGCACGGCGAAACGGATCTGCTGCGAGCGGTCTTTGCCGGTCCGCTTGCGATACGCCTTCCTCTCCGGGCGAACCTCCACAGGCGCGGCCGTCATGATTTCAGCGTGCCTCGCGGCGGCCCGCCGCTCAGTGACTCCGGTCACCGCCGCCCGGCGCATTCTGGCAGAATAGGAAGCCTGAATGATCCCAAAAGTTGGAGGGATTCCCATGACCCGCGAAGAACTCATCAGGAAAATCGAAGCGCTGCCCGCCGAGCTCCGGCGCCTCGTCTCGGGCGCCTCTCCCGATCAGCTCGACCGCCCGTACCGCCCCGGCGGCTGGACGTCGCGCCAGGTGATCCACCATCTGGCCGACTCGCATATGCACGCCTACATCCGCTGCCGCTTCATCCTGCTCGAAAACGACCCGCCGCTGAAGCCCTACGACCAGGATGCCTGGGCCCTCTTGCCCGACGCCTCGCACGGCCCCGTCGAGCCCTCCCTCGCCATCCTCGACGGCCTCCACGCCCGCTGGGCCGCCTTCTTCCGCAACGTTCCCGAAGACGCCTGGCAACGCAAGGGCTACCATCCGGAATATGGCGCCGTCGCGCTCGAGCGTCTGCTGGAGACCTACGCCGCCCACGGCGAGAAACACCTCAACCACATCCGCGCCGGCCTCGCACAAGGCTGAAGCGGCCCCCGCAGGCCGCAAAGAAAAAACGGCGCCGGAGCACAAACTGCGCCCCGGCGCCAGGGGTCCAGGTGTGAATCAGAAATGAATCCTTGCGCCGATTCGCAAAGCGCGCCCCGCGTAATTATTGAACTGCGCCGTATTGTTCGGATCGATCGGCGTCGACTGCGTTACCGGCGCAAAAGTCCGCTGCTGCGCGTTCCACGTGTAGGGCGCCGGGCGGTTGTTCGGGTTGGCGAAGAACACCGGGTGGTTCGCCAGATTGAACACGTCCACCCGCAACTGCAAATAGCGCTTCCCTTCGTTGTCCAGATCGATGTTTTTGAACACCGACGCGTCCGCTGACGTCACCCGCGGGCTGCGGCCGTCCGGCAGCGTCGGGCTGGAGTTGCCCAGCGCCGGCGCGCCGTCAGCACCCGGCACGGCAAACGCCTGGTAGTTGTGATACGAGCGGCGGAAGGGGTCCTCGCGCCACGTGGCCGTGATCGGGCTCGGCCCTGGCACGCGGTCCGGTCTCAAGGTGAACCCGTCAAGCCCGTTGCCCCCGCCGCGCGACTCCCACCAGCCGTTGTTGTTCATGCGCACCACCAGCGGGTAGCCTGCCGAACTGCGGAAGAACCCGGCCACATTGTAGCCGCCGATCAGCCGGTTCAGCCATGGCCCCGCGCCCCCGCCGATCCGCCTGCCCCGCCCGAACGGCAGTTGCCAGGAATACGCCAGGTTGAACTTGTGCGGAATGTCGAACGTCGACAGGCTCCTTTGCAGCCGCCGGTCGGGTTCCTGCGGGAACACCAGCCCGAACACGTCGGCCACATCGTTCGTTTGCAGGTTCGAGGCGCCGGCATCGTCAATCGACTTCGACCAGCTATAGCCGCCCTGGAACATCAGCCCGCCGGACATGCGCTTCAGGAATCCGATGTTCAACCCGTGATAGACGGAGTTGCCGGAGCGGTCGAACGCGGTCTCGAACCGCTGGCTGAAGAACTGCGGGTAGGGGCGCAGCGAGGGAACCAGCGTGGTCGCGATCACATTGCCTGCCGAGTTCCGGATGCCCAGCCGGTTGTACTCTGTCCGCTGCGCGTTGAAGTCGGCCGCCTGCGCCACCAGCGGCGCCGTTACGGCCGGGGGCGCATAATTGAACGGCATCCGCTGCGTGAACAGGTGCGTCCCCTTCAGGCCGTCGTAGCCCACCTCCACGGACCAGTCCCGCCCGATCTGGATTTGCGCGCCCGCGTTCCACTTCTGCACATAAGGCATCGCGCTGCTTTGAGGGATGCGGTACATGGTGAACGACAAGGCATCATTCATGTAGAACACCGGGTCGCGCGGCAATTCGAACGGCGCCGGCAACGGCGCGATGGGATTTGTGATCAGATTCACCGGCCCCGGCTGAACGCCGCCCGTCCCGGCATTCGAGTTCACGCTGCCGCGGTTCAGGTTCAGGTCCGGCCAGATGTCCTGGCCCGTGCCGGTGATCGGCGCCCGTAGCACGTTGTACGACACCCGCAATGCGATCTTGGGGCGCCACGCGTAGGCCAGCCCCAGCCTCGGCTGGTATCCGCGATAGCTCACCGGCCACAGGTTCCGCTGCAATCCGTTCGTCCCGGAAAAAACCCAGGCGCCCGTCACCGGGAAGCCGTTCACCGTTCCGGCGAAGCCCGGCAGGAACGTCCCCTGCCGGTCGTATTTCTCCGTGCGGGGCGTCTCCACGTCCCACCGCAGCCCGAGGTTCAGCGTCAGCTTGGGCGTCAGCTTCCAGTCATCCTGGAAATAAACGGCCGTGTAGCGCCAGCGGTAGTATGCGTTGGTTTGCAGCGTCTTGAAGCTGTAGGAATTCAGCGAACCCGTGATCAATCCTCCGAGTTCGTTGAGGATGTTGTTGATCGACCCCGTGTTCGGGGTGATCTGCCCGCTGAAACTGTAGGCGCCGCCGGTCAGTCCCCCAAAGGAGAGCCGGTTGAGCTGAATCCGCCGGTGATCGCCGCCGAAGCGGAGCGCGTGCCTGCCGCGCACGATCGACATGTCGTCGCCGATCCCCGCGTTCACGTCGACAGACCGGCCCAGCGTCGCCCCTTCGCCGTCAAAGCCGCGGTTAAGGCTGGCGAGCCTCGGGAAGCCCGATCCCGTCACGGCGGGCACCAGCCCGACTTCCTTCCCCCAGTCCCGCGACAACGCCGCGTCGCTCGGGCCGCGCAGCGCATTGCCCCGCGAATAGGTGATCCGCAGCTCGTGGATCACCGTCGGCCGCAGCACGTGCGTGTAGCCCAGCGCCGCGTTGCGGGAATGGATCTTGTCCTGGGGCAGCGGGTTGGCAGGGTCTCCGGGGCCGCCGAACCAAGTGCGCGTCCCGGTGACCGGCGCGTTCGAATACCGCCCGTACAGCCGGATGTTGGATCCCACATTCTGGTCCAGCTTCGCGCTCCAGCGGTTGTCTTCCGTCTCCACGCCCCGGGCATAGATCGCGTTGTTGCCGTCGGTCTCCCAAAGCCCGTCCGGGCGCAGCCATCGGATGTAGGGCGTGTTCTTGCCCGGGGTGAACGGGTAAAGCAGCGGGATCAGCTTCTGCGCGACGGGATTGCGCCCGAGCAGATAGCTGAGGTCGTTGTTCGGGATCGCGTCCCTTTCCGCCGTCGGCAGAATGGGGCCGATGGGGAAGCCCTCCGCGTTGCGCGCGTAGTGCCACCGCAACTGGTTCGTTCGCACCGGCGACGCGATCGCCGCATCCACGTTCTGCTGCCGGAGCACCGGGTCGAGGAAGTCCCAACTGTTTGCAAAATTGCCGCGCAGTTCTTCGGCGGTTGGCAGCCGCGTGCGGCTCGCCCCGAAAAACAATTTCTGCCTTTGGGGCTCCCCCGTCGCCCAGAAGAAGGTCTTGTTGCGGCCATCGTACACTTTGGGGATCACCACGGGGCCTCCCATGGCTGCCGAGAAGGCATGATACCGGTTCGACGGATCGAAAGCCGCCCCCAGCGCCCGCGTTTGCAGGAAGGGATTCAGGTGCATCCAACTGGCATTGCCCCGCCATTCGTTGCCCCCGCTTTTCGTCGCCTGGTTGATCACCGCCGAAGTCGTGCGGCCGTACTGCGCGGGCACGCCGTTGGCCATCACCGTCACCTCCTGCACCTGATCGCCCGAAAACGTCATCACCGCCCGGGCGTACCCTGCCGAGGTGACATCGGAGCCGTCCACCAGCACGGACGAACTGCCAGGCCGGCCGCCACTCACCGAGATGGACCCTCCGGGCGTCACCGGCTGGGTGAAGATGCCCGGCAACTCGCTCTGGACCCCGCCGTTGTATTGCGGGTCTCCTTGCGCCCCAGGAGTCAACAGCACCACCTGCATCATGCTCCGGTCCACGAATGGCAGGTCCTGAATGATCTGGTTGCTGATGTTGGTCATCACTGCCGCCGAGTCCGGCCTGACCAGCGGCGTCTCCGCGGTCACGTTGATGGTCTCCGCCACTTCGCCGAGTTCCACCGACAGGTTCTGCGTCGTCACCGTCGCCGCGCGGACCTCCACGGCATGGTAAACCGCCCGCTTGAACCCTCTCATACTCGCCGTGACGGTGTACATTCCCGGCGGCAGCGATGCCACTGAATACCGGCCCAGCTCGCCGGTCACCGTCTCGACGCGCGCCGCAGTCGCCTCGCTCTGCACCTCCACTTTCGCGCCCACGACCGCCGCTCCCGACGGGTCTGTGACAATCCCGGTGATCGTCCCCATCGCACTCTGTCCAAGCATCGGCGCCGCCCCAAGGCACGCCCAAAGGACGGTAATCGCGGCCAACCGGCTATTTCGCATTGCTTGCTCCCTTCTCCCGTATGGAGCATGAGGCCGCAGTTCATTCCGAGCAAGGTAACGTAGCGCGAAAAGTGACGAGCGGCTTACAAGCCGTTCTGTTTTGGACGCTTCTGTGCGCCCTTAACCCGTTAAGGCCAGGTTGCGGGCCGCACATATGCCCCGCACTGCCTTGTGTCGAGAGCGGTTACCACTCGTAGACAGCGATGAGCCTCGGTGGTCCAGGCGTGTGGTTCACCACACGCACATGGAACAGCATCTGGAGGTTCCGCCGCTGCCAGCCAGGCTTGGCGTTGGCCAAGGCTGCGTCCAGCAGGGAGGGATTCGTGACAATCTCCCCTGCCGCCTGCGAACCATATTGCGTCAGCCCAGCCACCACCAGCAAGCCCTGTCCGCTCTCGCTCCCCAGGTTTCGAGTGACCAGAATATAGTCTTCGTCCGTGCGCCCGTTGTCCTGAAGTCTCGGCAAATCCCACCGCTGCCCCGTCTGTCGGTGGACGATTCGGGACCTCCCGTCGGGTCCCAATTCCGGTGCCAGAGGCAGATTGCGCGAGATGTCGAACACCCAGCGGTTGGCAAAGCTCACCAGCACCGCCGGAGCCTGGCGCAAATCAGTGAACGAAATGTCGTCCCCGAACCGGATGTCGCTTTCCTTGCCCTTCTGCGCCAGGAAGCTCACAATCCTGGCCACCGCATGCGCCGAGCCCAGTCCGATGTACTGGTCGGGTACCGCCACCACGTCCCTGCCCGAAATCACCTCTTCCGGCCGCAGCTCGATCACCGATGTCTGTTTGCCAAGGAAGTCCGCCCCGCCGCGCCGCAGCAGGAAGTCCGTCGTGAAGCGGTACACCACCGGGTGCCCCGTGCACACGATGACCTTTCCCTTGGCCCCTGTCACCGGCGCCCAGAACTCGTCCTCGATCCTGGGCCCCCGGTGCTCGTACAGGAACGCCCCGCCCACTGCGGCCGCCGCCAGCAGCCCAAAGCCCACCCGCTTGAGATGAAAAGCGCGCAGACGCCTCCGCGGCGTCTCGCCCGCTTCTCCCGCTCCCTTTTGAGCCATCCGGAATTCGACGCGATAGGCGCCGGCGGGCAGTTCCAGCCGGACGCGCGGCGCCTCCGCCAGCCCTTCGTAGTACCGTGACAGCCGCTTCCTTACCTCTGTCGCCCGCACCCGGACAATCGGGTCGTCGTTGGTGTCGAAGCCCGTCTCCCGCCCGAACAGCTCGACGCCGATCACCCGCTCCTTCAGTTCCTCGAACCGCCCCTCGAGCGACCGCTCCACCAGGTGGCGCAGCAGCCGCTGCGACTGCTGGCTGTTGCGAAAGGGGGGGCTCTCCAGGATTCTCTCCAGCTCCGCAAGCACCAGAATCCTGTGCTCGGGATCGCGACGCGTTGTCCCGGCCTCGATGGGTCGCACCTTGTCCCCTTTTGCAGGGCCCATGGAATGCACGGTTCCATTATCCTCCCCCCGCTTCGCGCGGTCTTCGGCCGTTCGCGGCCAACACCGCTCAACCCGGCATCAGGGGCGTCCGCAAGTCCGGTTCGCAGTGCACAAAGGTTATCTCAAGCGAGCACCGCACCTCTCCCGCCACGGCATCCGGCTCCCGCGTCAGCGGGATGCCTTCTTCCTCCAGGGACTTGCCCAACTCAGGCAGTCTCCCGCCCTCCATCTCGAACCACAGGCACAGGCTGACATTCGAACACTGTTGGTGCCCGGCGATCCACCCTCCCGCCGGCGAAACGGCGAACCGCGCCCGCGCCACCGCCTCCAGCCGTTCCACGCGCGTGACCGCGTGCAGCTCCACGAGCGGCGGCGCGCTCACCGCCCCGCCCGCGCCATCCCCACCACCGCGTTCAGCAGAATCGCTCCCAGCGCCGTCGGGATCAGCACCTTCCACCCGATGTTCATCAACTGGTCGTACCGGTAGCGCGGGAACGTCCCGCGCAGCCAGATGAAGACGTACAGCACCGTCACCAGCTTGATCATCCACCAGAACACCGGCGCCGCCTCGCGGTTGAACGCCGGGATCAGGAACGCGAGCGCCGCCAGCCACAGCAGCGCTCCCACCGCCGCCAGCCCCAGCGCATACCCGCGCGTCGGCTGCCGCCGCATCAGGTAGAAGCACAGCAGCCCGAAGCCGCCGAACACCGCCAGCGGCGCGCCGTAGTTGAACGGAATCTCCAGCGCCGACACATTCGGAAACGGCCGCAGCCACCCGCCGAAAAACAGCGTCACCAGCACGCTGCCGATCGCGAACATGCTGATGTACTCCGACAGCATATACACGCCCCACCGAAAGCCGCTGTACTCGGTGTGGAACCCCGCCACCAGCTCGCTCTCCGCCTCCGGCAGGTCGAACGGCGCGCGGTTGGTCTCCGCCACCGAAGCGATCAGGAAAATCATCGTCGGGATCAGCATCAGCCCGAAATTGTCGAACGCGAACCACACCCCGCGCTCCATCTGCGCCCGCACGATGCCCTGCATCGACAGCGTGTTCGCCATCATCACGCCGCACACCAGCGACAGCCCCAGCGCCACCTCGTAGCTGATCAACTGCGCGCCCGAACGCAGCCCGCCCAGCAGCGAGTAATGCGAGTTCGACGACCACCCGCCCAGAATGATGCCGAGTATGCCCACCGAAGACATTGCCGTGATCACCAGCAGCGCCACGTTGGTGTCAGTCACCTGGAAGCGGCCCGAAAACGGGATTACCGTCAGCGTCGTCGCCGCCGTGAAAAACGTCACCACCGGCGCCAGCCGGAACAGGATCCGGTTCGCTTCCGCCGGCACCGTGTCTTCCTTCATCAGCAGCTTCACCGCGTCGGCGATGGTCTGCAGCAGCCCGTGCGGCCCTACGCGCATCGGCCCCAGCCGCGCCTGCATGTCGGCCAGCACCTTTCGCTCGAGCAGCACCGTGAACGCCACCGCCAGCGGCGACAGCAGCAGAATGCAGGCGCCCACGATCAGGGGAATCAGCCACGGCTGCGAAAAGAACTCGCTCATCGCTTGCCTTCCTTACCGCGAAATGCTCATCTGCGCCAGCCGCAGGATTGGCTCCGGATACACGCCCAACGCCAGCGTCAGCACGCCCGTTACCGCCAGCCCCACGCGCGTGCCGAAGCTCACCGTCAGCGGCCCCGCTTCCGCCTCCTCCGGTTCGACGAACACCGCCTTCACGATCCGGAAATAGTAGTAAATCGCCACCACCACATACACCGCGCCGATCACCGCCAGCGTGTAGTGGCCCGTCTCGATCAGCCCCCAGAAGATGTAAAACTTGCCGATGAAGCCCGCCGTCGGGGGAATCCCGGCCAGCGACACCATGAACACCAGCATCCACAGCGCATGGCCCGGCGACCGCTTCATCAGCCCGCGCAGGTCGTTGATGTCGTCCCCCGCAATGCCTTGCCTCGCCAGCGACGTCAGCACCAGGAACGCCCCCAGCGTCATGAACGTGTACACCAGCAAATACACCAGCACGCCCTTCAGGCCCGTCGGCGAACCCGCGATCAATCCGAGCAGTATGTAGCCTGCATGGCTGATCGAACTGTAGGCCAGCAGCCGCTTCGTGTTCGTCTGCGTCACCGCCGCCAGGTTGCCGATGGTCATGGAAAGCACCGCCGCCGCCGCCAGCAGCGGCTCCCAGCTCTCGCGCGCCGGCCCCAGCGGCCCCACGAACAGCCGCAGCAACAGCGCGAACGACGCCGCCTTCGACGCCGTCGCAAGATATCCCGTGATCATCGTCGGCGCGCCTTCATAGGCGTCCGGGGCCCACATATGGAACGGCGCCGCCGCGATCTTGAACAGCAATCCCGCGCCCGCCGTGCCGATGGCCAGCACCAGCACCGGGTCCCACGCATCGCGCGCCGCCACCGCCGCTGCGATCTCGCTCAGCCGCGTCGAGCCGCTCATGCCGTACAGCACCGAAAAGCCGTACACCAGAAAGCCCGTGCTCAGCGAGCCGAGGATCAGATACTTCAGCGCCGCTTCGTTCGAGCGCCTGTCCGCCCGCATAAAGCCCACCAGGATGTAAAACGTCACCGCCATCGTCTCCAGACCGACGAACAGCGTCACCAGCTCCGTCCCGCTCGCCAGGAAATACATCCCCGTCTGCGCCAGCATCAGCAGCCCGTAATACTCGCCATGGTGCTCGTCGCGCACTTCCAGATACCGGTAGCTCATCAGCCCCGTGATCAGCGTCGCCGCCAGAAACAGCCAGTGGAAGAACAGCGCGTAGTGGTCGATCACCAGCGCCCCGCGGAATGCGGTCAGGTTGCCGCCATGCTCCAGCAAAAACGACTGCTGCCGCCAGAACGCCACTCCCGCGAACGCCTCCCCCAGCGCCAGAAACAGCAGCAGCCACCGCCGCTGCTTCGCCTCCGGAAAAATCAGGAAATCGAACAGCAGCGTCGCGCAGCCGAACAACGCCAGCAGAATCGCCGGCAAGAGCACGAAATGGTCCGTCGCCGTGTAATACTGGCTCATCGCGAAACAGCCTCCCGCGCCGCCTCACTCGCCTGCGCCACAGACGCCGATGTCTGGTGCACGCGGTGCACGATCTGCGCCACCGGCTTCTCCAGAATCTCGAAGTAGGGCTTCGGGTACACGCCGATCGACAGCGCCCACAGCATCAGCGGCACAAACACCGCCCACTCGCGCCAGCTCAGATCCGGCAGGCCCTGGTTCTTCTCGTTCTTCACCTCTCCCAGCATCGTCCGCTGATACAGCCACAGCAGATACGCCGCGCCGAACACCACGCCCGGCACGGCCAGCGCCGCCCACCACCGGTTCGCCTGAAACGCGCCCTGCAGAATCGTGAACTCGCCCACAAACCCGTTCAGCAGCGGCAGCCCCGCGCTCGACAGCATCGCGAACGCGAACACGATCGCGTAGTTCGGCATCACGTGCGCCAGCCCGCCGTATTCGGCGATCATGCGCGTGTGCCGCCTTTCGTAAATCACGCCCACGATCAGGAAGAGCATGCCCGTCGAAATGCCGTGATTGAGCTGCTGGATCACCGACCCTGCCAGCCCCGCCTCGTTCAGCGCAAAAATGCCCAGCGTGCAGAAGCCCAGATGGCTCACCGACGAGTACGCCACCAGCTTCTTCCAGTCCTGCTGCATCAGGCTCACGAGAGCGCCGTAGAGAATCCCGATCAGCGACAGCACGATCAGCGCGGTGACGATCATCTGGTCCGACGAGGCCCGCGGCAGCAGCGGCAGCGAGAACCGGATAAACCCGTACGTGCCCATCTTCAGCAGCACCGCCGCCAGGATCACCGAGCCGGCCGTGGGCGCCTCCGTGTGCGCGTCCGGCAGCCACGTGTGGAACGGGAACATCGGCACCTTGATCGCAAAGCCCAGGAAAAACGCCCAGAACACCCACTGCTGCATGCCCAGCGGCAGGTTCAGCTTCATCAGCTCCGTGATCTCGAACGTGTAGCGCCCGTACTGCGCCGCGTATTGGAAATACAGCGTCAGGATGCCCAGCAGCATCAGCACGCCGCCGGCCAGCGTGTACAGAAAGAATTTGATCGCCGCATAGAGCTTCCTCGGTCCGCCCCACACGCCGATGATGAAGTACATCGGCACCAGCACCAGCTCCCAGAAGACGTAAAACAGCAGGAAGTCCAGCGAGACGAACACGCCGATCATGCCCGTCTGCTGCAGCAGGAACATCGCGTAGTATTCCTTCTCCCGCGTCTTGATCACGTCCCACGAGTAGAAGACCGCGATCAGCCCCATCGCCGTCGTCAGCATCACCAGCAGCAGGCTGATGCCGTCGATGCCGATGAAGTAGCTCACCCCCAGAGACGGGATCCATTCCCTCTTCTCGACGAACTGATACCCTTCCGCCGCACGGTCGAAGCGGAACAGGAGCGGCAGCGAAACCAGGAACCCCGCCGCCGCCGTCAGGTTCGCCCACCACCGGATCAGCGCCGTCTTCTCCCGCGGGATAAACAGCAACACCAGCAGCCCGGCCAGCGGCGTGAAAAGGACGATCGAAAGCAGGTTCTCGCTCATCGCCGCAAGCCTCCTTTACCGCACCCACCAGTAGTAGCCGAAGATGGCCAGCACTCCGGCCAAAAACACAAGCGCATAGGAATGGATGAACCCCGTCTGGAAAAACCGCACCGGGAACGACAGCGCCCGCACCGTGAACGCGCCCAGGTTCACCAGCCCGTCCACGATCCATGTGTCGTACCAGATGGAAATCTTCGACACGAGCCGCGTCATCCACGCCGTGCCGTTCACGCCCCCGTCCACCACCGTCGCGTCGAACCGCGCCATCGCCCCGCCGCCGCCCTTGGCCAGCCCTTCCACGAACAGCGCGTTGTACGCCTCGTCGACGTACCACTTGTTGTACAGCACCGGGTAAATGGCGCCGCCCGACGGACGCTCATGCTCTTTGAGCCGCAGATACACATGGCGCGCAATCAGAATGCCGCCGATTGCAGCGCCGATTGAAAGCCCCATCAACGCCCACTCCATCGCCGCATCATGGTGCGCCCCCTCCACGCCGGCGTGCATCCCGCGCGCCGCCGCCTCGAACACCGGCGCCAGCCAATGCTCGAACGCTTGCATAAAGCCGCTCTCGCCGAACACCTTCGGCATCCCGATCCAGCCCGCCGCAACCGAGCCCGCAGCCAGCACCGTCAGCGGCACGGTCATCGACCGCGGCGACTCGTGAATGTGATGCCGCGTGTGCTCGTCCATCCGCCCTTCGCCATAGAAGGTCATGAACATCAGCCGCCACATGTAGAACGCCGTCATCGCCGCCGTCGCCCAGCCAACCGCCCACAGCACTCTCGACCCCAGCGGGCTGCTCCACGCCTGCCACAGGATCTCGTCCTTCGAGAAGAACCCCGCCAGCGGCGGGATGCCCGCAATCGCCAGCGAGGCGATGAACATCGTGCGGAACGTCACCGGGATCTTGTCCTTCAGCCCGCCCATGCGCCGCATGTCCTGCTCGCCGCTCATCGCGTGGATCACGCTCCCCGCGCCGAGGAACAGCAGCGCCTTGAAAAACGCGTGCGTGTACAGGTGGAAGATCGCCGCCCAATAGGCGCCCACGCCCACCGCCACGAACATATAGCCCAGTTGCGACACCGTCGAGTACGCCAGCACCCGCTTGATGTCGTTCTGCACCAGCCCGATCGACGCCGCCAGGATCGCCGTCGCCGCGCCCACCGCCGCGATGATGTGCGACGTCTCCGGCGTCAGCGCCAGCAGCGCGTTCGACCGCGCGCACATGTACACGCCCGCCGTCACCATCGTCGCCGCGTGGATCAGCGCGCTCACCGGCGTCGGCCCTTCCATCGCGTCCGGCAGCCACACGAACAGCGGGATCTGCGCGCTCTTGCCCGTCGCCCCCACAAACAGCAGCACCGCCGTCAGGCTCAGCAGCCCGAACACGCCCGCCTCCGCCGCAAACCGCCCCGACCCGAGCGCCTCGTTCACCTCCACAAACCGCAGCGAGCCCGTCAGCGTCCACAGGAAAAACATCCCGAGAATGAAGCCCGCGTCGCCGATCCGGTTCACGATGAACGCCTTGTTGGCCGCGTCCGACGCGCTCTTCTTGTGGAAGTAAAACCCGATCAGCAGGTACGAGCACAGCCCCACGCCTTCCCAGCCCACAAACAGCAGCGGGTAGTTGTTCGCCAGCACCAGCGTGAGCATGAAAAAGACAAACAGGTTCATGTACCCGAAAAACCGGTAGTAGCCCCCGTGATGCGGCCCGTGCTCGTGCGCCATGTAGCCGGTGGCGTAGACGTGGATCAGAAACCCGACAAACGTCACCACCAGGATCATCACCGACGACAGCGGGTCCAGCAGAAAGCCCCAGTCGGCCCCGATCAGCGGCAGCCACTTGTAGAGCACCACCTCGTGAGCCTTCTTCTCAAGCCCCGCCAGTTGCGCCACCGCTCCCAGCGACAGCGCCAGGCTCAGCCCCACCGTGCCGGGCCCGATCACGCGGATCGCCGCCATCGAAAGCCGCCGCCCGGCAAACAGCATCACCGCGGCGCCCGCCAGCGGGATCAGCGGGATCAGCCAGATCAGATCCAGGAAGTTCATGCCTGCGCTCCTACCACTTCAGCAGGTCGATCTCGTCCACCTGCACCGTCTCCTTGTTCCGGAACAGCGCAATCAGAATGCCCAGCCCCACCGCGGCCTCCGCCACCGCCACGCAGATGACGAAGATCGCGAACACCTGCCCTTCCAGTTGGTCCAGGTTCCGCGCGAACGCGATCAGGTTCACGTTCACCGCGTTGAGAATGATCTCGATCGACATCATCAGCACGATCACGTTGCGCCGCGTCAGTATGCCCACCACGCCGATCAGCAGCAGGATCGCGCTCAGCACCAGATAATGGGCGGTCGTAACCGGGGCCAGCATCGCCGTCACCTCAAATCCGTTTCTTCGCCATCATCACGCCGCCGACAATCGCCACCAGCAGCAGCAGCGACGCCAGCTCGAACGGAACCAGATAGTCGCGGAACAGCACCATCGCCAGGCTCTCCACGTTGCCCCCCTCGCGCGGCGTCGGCTGCACCGCCGGCGGCAGCCGCAGCGTCTCCGCGCCCCGCAGCCAGAACCAGGCGAGCATCGCGCCCGTGCCGCCCGCGCACAGCACCCCGCCCAGCCAGCCGCGGTGGAACTGCCGCTCCCGCGCCGCCGCCTCCAGGTTCACCAGCATGATCACGAACAGGAACAGCACCATGATCCCGCCGATGTACAGCACGATCTGCACCGCGAACAGAAACTCCGCGTGCAGCATCAGGTACAGCCCCGCCACCCCGCCCAGCGACGCGATCAGCGATATCGCGCAATGCACCGCGTTCCGCATCGTCACCGTCAGGATCGCGCCGGCTACCGCCAGCGCCGCGAAACAGTAAAAGAAAATCGCTTCCGTCATGCGCGCCTCCAGGCGCCTCTCTCAATAGCGGTACTGTGTCGGCAGCAGCCCGTTCTCCAGCGCCTGCCGGTCCAGAATCGCGCCCTCCCGCGTGTAGCTCGCGATCTCGAAATCCTGCGTCAGCTCCAGCGCGTCCACCGGGCAGGCGTCCTCGCACAGCCCGCAGAACATGCACCGGCTGATGTCATACGTGAACGTCACCAGCTCCTTCTTCTTCGTCTCCGGGTTGCGTTCCCAGCCCACCACGATCAGGTTCTCAGGGCACGCCAGCGCGCACAGGTCGCAGGCGATGCACAGCGTCTCGCCGTTGTCCGGGTTGATGTTCAGCCGCGGCGCCCCGCGGTAGCGCTCCCCGACCTTGGGCCGCTCGAACGGGTATTGCTCCGTCACGGTCTGTTTCGGGCTCTGGTGCCGGAACGTCACCCGCAGGCCCTCGATCAGGTCCGCCAAAAACACTTTCCGCAAGAATTGTTTCATTGTCCGGTTCCCCCTCTGCCTGGATGCCTTCTCACCGGTCCACCTCGCCCAGCACGATGTCGGTGGTCCCGATGATCGCCACCACGTCAGCCACCAGAGCGCCGCGGCACATCTTGTCGAGCGCCTGGAGGTTGACGAAGGACGGCGGACGGATGCGCACGCGGTACGGCTGCGTCGACCCGTCGCTCACCACGTAATAGCCCAGCTCGCCTTTGGGCGCTTCGATCGACACGTACGCCTCGCCCGCGGGCGGCTTGATCACCTTGCCTACTTTCGCCATGACCGGCCCCGCCGGAATGTCGGCCACAGCCTGCCGCACGATCCGCACGCTCTGCCGCATCTCCTGCATGCGCACCATGTACCGGTCGTAGGTGTCGCCGTTTTCCCGCGTCGGGATCTCGAAATCGTACTTCTCGTAGCCCGAGTACGGCTGCGCCTTCCGGATGTCCCACTTCACGCCCGCCGCGCGCAGCATCGGCCCCGTGACGCCGTATTCCTTGCAATCGGCCGCCGTCAGAATGCCCACGCCCGTCAGCCGCTGCTGCCAGATCCGGTTTCCGGTCAGCAGCTCTTCGTACTCGTCGATCTTCTTCTCGAACAAATCGCAGAAGTCGAGGCACTCCTTCTCGAAGCCCTCGTACGTCTCATACTGCAGCCCGCCGATCCGGAAGGCGTGCGTCGTCAGCCGCGCCCCGCAGTATTTCTCGTAAATGTTCAGGATCAGCTCCCGCTCCCGCATGCAGTAGAACAGCGGCGTGATCGCGCCGATGTCCAGCGCGTGCGTGCCCAGCCACAACAGGTGGCTCGCCATCCGGTTCAGCTCCGTCAGGATCACCCGCACCGCCTGCGCCCGCGGCGGCGCTTCCACGCCCAGCAGCTTCTCCACCGCCAGGCAATAGCCCAGCCCGTTGGACACCGCCGCCACGTAGTCCATCCGGTCCACGTACGGCGCAAACATCTGCCACGTGCGGTTCTCGGCGATCTTTTCCACCCCGCGGTGCAGGTAGCCGATCACGCACTCCGTCGACAGCACCCGCTCGCCGTCCAGCTTCAGGATCACCCGCAGCACGCCGTGCGTCGACGGGTGCTGCGGCCCCATGTTCAACACCAGTTCGGTCGAATCCAGAAACGTGTCCGCCATCGCTATTGCCCGCTTTCAATGCCCAGGTTTTCCTGCACCCAATGCTGGTCCATCTTCAGAATGCTGTTCTCTTTCCGCAGCGGGAACGTCTCCCACTCCTCCGGCAACAGGATGCGGCGCATGTCCGGATGCCCCTCGAACTCGACGCCGAACATGTCGTACACCTCGCGCTCCAGCCAGTTCGCCGTCAGATGCACCGGCACCGCCGTGCGCGGCTTGTAGCCCTCCGGGATCCGGATCTTCAGCCGGATGCGCTCGTTCCTCGCGAAGCTGTACACGATGTAGACGATCTCGAAAGGCTCCGGCTTGTCCGGCCAATGCACCGCCGTGACGTCCACCAGATAGTCGAAGTCGTGGATTTCTTTCAGCGACTCCAGTATCGGAACCGCCGCCTCGGGCTTGGCCACCAGGAAGTTCTGCCCCACATACGAGCTGAACTCGAGGATCTGGTCGCCGAACTCTTCCTTCAGCGCTTGCGTCAACTCGCTCTCCCACGGCGTCGACGCCATCGCCGCGGGCGCTTTCGGCGCGGCGGGCTTGGCGGCTCCTGCCCCCGCAGCGGCAGCGGCGGGCTTGGCCGCAGGCTGCGCTTGCGGCGCCGGCCCGGCGGCCGGCTTCCCGGGCGGCGGAGCGGCGGAAGCCGCTTCCGGAGCAGTCTTGGCTGCAGCGGGTGCGGGCTGCTCAGCCCCGGGCGTGGCGGCCGGTTCGCGCGGGGATTCGGGCGCGGGAGCGCCTTCCGGCTTCGTGTCGTCGGGCATCGCAGTATCCTGACTGAAGTTTCAGGGATATCACGCCCGGAAAATCGGTGTCAAATGTCCGATTGTCCCGCCCGCCCCGCAACGCTCGCACGCTTCCCGGCTTCCTCGGCCGGCATCGGCTTGCCCGTCAGGTAGCCTTGCACTTCGTCGGCGCCCATCGCGGCAAGCGCCGCCCACTGCCGCTCCGCCTCCACGCCTTCCACGATCACCGGCAGCCCCAGTTGATGCGCCATGCGGATGATGGATTCGAGCAGCGGCGCCGCCCCGCGCTCCAGCTCGCTCAGAAAACTGCGGTCCACTTTCAGCCGGTCCACCGGCAGATCCTTCAGATACGCCAGCGAGCTGCTGCCCGTGCCAAAGTCGTCCAGCGCAAACTCCACGCCCAGCCGCCGCAGCGCTTCCATCCGCTCCGCCGCCTGCTTGCGGTTCTCCATCACCGCGCTCTCGGTGATCTCCAGCTCCAGCAGCCCCGGCGTCAGCCCGCTCGCGCGCAGCGCCTGCTCGACGTCGCGAACAAAGCCCGCATCCGCCAGTTGCAGCGCGCTCACATTCACGCCCACACGCGCGGGCAAACCCTGCCGCTCCCACAGCCGCGCCTGCCGGCAGGCTTCGCCCAGCGCCCACCGCCCCATCTCCACCACCAGCCCCGTCTCCTCCGCCAGCGGAATGAACGCCCCCGGCGACACCATGCCCACGTCCGGACTCGCCCACCGCATCAGCGCCTCATGGCCCGCCACGCTGCGGTCCCCGACTCTCACCTGCGGCTGATAGTGCAGCAACAGTTCCCCGCGCGCCGCCGCCCCGCGCAGCCGCCGCTCCATCTCCAGCCGCTCCGGCGCCTGCAGCGCCACCGTGGGGTCGAAGATCACGCACCGGTGGCCGTTGCGCCGCCCCCGCGCCGCAGCCGCCGCCGCCCGAGCCTGACGCAGCCATTGCGACAGATCCAACTCGCCCCCGCCCACCGCCACGCCCACCGCCGGCTGCGCGTGAATCTCATGCCCGTCCAGCCGGAAAGGCGCGTCCAACGCTTCCAGAAGCCGTGCCCCGATCTCCTGCGGCGCCGCTCCGCCCGCCTCCGGCAGTATCACCACTTCGTCACCGCTCAGCCGCGCCGCAAAACCCGCCTCGGGCAGGCGCCTCAGCCGCTCCGCAGCCTGCTTCAGCAAGGCGTCGCCGGTCTCCTCGCCCAGGATTTCCCGCACGCGCCGCGCCCCGTCAATCGACACCAGCACCAGCGGCGCTTGCGCCGCTCCCCCCTGCCCATGCAGCCGCTGCAGCTCTTCTTCCAGCCGCTGCCGGTTCCACAAGCCCGTCACCAGATCATGCCCGGCCCGGAACCGCAACTCCTCCAGCAGATTCGCCTGCTCGATCGCCAGCGCCGCCAGCTCTTTCAGCTCCTCCATCTCCGCCCCGCCCAACCCGTCTTCCATCCGTCCCGCGGAAAACAACGTCAGGCAGCCCACAATCTCCCCTGCCGCTGTCTGCAACCGGTCGCTCCAGCACCACCGGGCGCCGCCCCCCAGCCCCCTGTACGGCGCCCAGATCGCCAGATCATTCACTTCCGCCGCCCGCCCGCGCAACGGCCACCAGGGCGCCGCCGCCGCCGGAACCTGCGACGGCGGCCGCAGCCAGAGCGGCAACTCGGTGTTCGACGCCAGCGTCTCCAGCCTCTCCCCGCGAAGCCCGAACACCACCGCCACGGCCCGCCCAAGACCCGCGCCCGCCAGCCGCGCAATCTCGCTCAGTGTCTCGGCGAGCGGCGCCTGCGCTGCGATCGCCCGGTAGATGGCCTTCAGCGAGCCCGCAGCCTCCTCGCGCGCCCGCGCCTCGCCGCCCGCCTTTTCAACGCCGGATGGGAACGCCGGACGCAAACAGGTCCACCTCCTCGATCAAGGCATCCACGCTCGTCCTCCCCAACAGGCCCCACATCCACCGCCCTTCCAGCGACAGCATCACCATCCGCCCGCCCGCCATCGTCCGGTACTCGAACGCTGCGCCGAGCACCGGCTCCAGTTCATCGCGCACCGCGTCCGCGTCGCCCGACGCATCCACCAGCCACACCCGCATCTGCGCCGTCCAGGCGTAGACCCGCCCGTCCAGCGCGCGTCCTGCGATCCGTTCCGCCTCGAACGCCGCCAGCGCCTCTTCCGCCACGCTCCTGCCGAAGCGCGATTCAAGCGCCGCCAGCCGGTCGAACACGACGCCCGCCACCGCCACCCTCCGCCCGCTCCGCTCCGCCTGCCGCAACGCCTCGACCGCCGCTTCCCGCCCTTCCCGGACAGCCCCCGCGTCCGCCCTCCGCTGCCTCGCTTCCTCCAGCCGGCGCCCCAACGCCTCCACCTGCGCCGCCGTCTCGGCGCGCTGCGCCTCGCTCTCCCTCTGGAGCGTTTCCGCCGCCTCGTAGATCGCCGCCCGCATCGCCGGCAGGCTGTCGGCCCGCGAAGCCTTCTCCAGCGTCCGACCCACCAGCGCAAAACGCCCCGCCGCCTTTTCTCCCCCTTCCGCCAGCGCCATCACCGCCTGATTGAACGCCGCCAGCAGGCGCTGCATCTCCCGCCGCGCCTCGTCCTCCCGCCGCGACTGCTCCCCCCGCCAACGGCCCACCCCTTCCAACACCTGCTGAAAGACCCGCTCCCGGACTTCCCCGTCTTCCGCGAATCCCGCCAGGTCCACCGCCGCGCCCTCGCCCCCGGCAGCCCCCAGCTCCGGCAGCACCGCCTCGGCAAAGGCGGCGCACGGCATCGTGCAGTTCAGCCTCCCGGAGCGCCCCGCGCCGCCCGCCTGGTCCAGGTATTTTCGCAGCGAAATGAATTTCACGGCCCTTCGCCGTCCTCATCGGCCCGCCCGAGCGAAATTTGAACGCTTCAGAAGAGCCCGCCCCAGAGGGCCGCCGTCTCCTCGGCTACAATGAGGAGTGTCGCAACCTCGGGCCCATTCCTGTCATCCAACCCAACAGAACCTGCCGGAGTTACTCTAACCCATGCGCCTCCACGGAATTCTCTTCCTTGTCCTGACCGCCGCCCTGCCCGCCGCCGCCCAATCTTCCGGGAACCCGGCCAAGGGCAAAGAGGTCTTCGAGCAATGCTCGGTCTGCCACTCGGCCACAACCGACGAGAAGAAAATGGGCCCCTCCCTCAAAGGCCTCTTCAAGAAGGCCAAGCTGGCCAACGGCCAGAAGCCCACCGAGGCCAATGTCATGGCCATCATCAACAAAGGCAAGGGCACCATGCCCGCCTTCGAGGACGTCCTGGCCAAGGAAGAAAAGACCGATCTGCTGGCCTACCTCAAAACCCTCTAGCCCGCAGGCCGCCGTTTGACCCGGCCTTCGCCGCCCCGCTAGAATGAAAATGGCTGCAGCCCCCCGGGCTGGGCCTACGCAGCGTCCCCATCGTCTAGCCAGGCCTAGGACACCGCCCTTTCACGGCGATAACGCGGGTTCGAATCCCGCTGGGGACGCCACCCGCCCTCGCCCCGCTCGCCTCCCCCTCAGCTCCCCAGCCCGAGTGCTGCCCCTATGGCGGAAACCCGGCCCAAAGTCGAAATTACGAAACGAACCTAAGAATCAACAAGTATTATATTACTCAATTATTTACGGGTATATCTGTGCCTTGGGAAGCGGTCTTTCCGCCCCAATTGCCCCTCACTCGAACCGGTACCGCGCCCGGCCCTCATGCTCGTGCGCAATGCCCCGTTTCGTCCCCCGCACGAACTCCACGATGCGCCGCGCATGCGGCGAGTCCACCTCCCGCTCGATCCGCTCGAGCGCCTCCTTCAGCTTCAGCTTCGACCGGTACAGCAGCCGGTAAGCCTGCTTGATCGCGCTGATGTCCTGGCTCGTGAACCCCGCCCGCCGTAGCCCCACCACGTTCAGCCCCACCGGGCTGGCGTACACGCCGCTGTAAAGGAAAAACGGCGGCAAATCCTGGTTCACCCGCACCCCGCCCCCGATCATCGCCAGCCGCCCGATCCGGCAATGCTGATGCACCACGACGCACCCGCTCACGAACGCCTGGTCCTCCACCGTCACGTGCCCCGCAATCAGCGCGCAGCTCGCAATCACCGTCTGGTTGCCCACCGCCGCGTTGTGCGCGATGTGGCCCGAACTCATGATGAAGTTGCCGTCGCCGACCCGCGTCACGCTTTCCGGCGCCGTGCCGCGGCTGATGGTGAAGTGTTCCCGGATCCTGTTCCCGTTGCCGATCACCAGGTAGCTGCGCTCGCCGGTGAAGTTCTTGTCGAACGGGTCGGTGCCCAGCGCCGCGCCCGCGCTGATCTCGTTGTCGTCGCCGATCGTCGTCCAGCGCTTGACGAACACATACGGCTCCAGCACGCACCGCGCGCCGATCGCCACATCCTGCTCGATCACGCAGAACTCGCCGATCCGCGTCTGCGGTCCGATCACCGCTTCCGGGTGCACCTTCGCCGTCGGCGCCACATAGGCGGATGGATCAACAGGCATACACTGGGTATGATACCGGCCGCAGCCGGAAAGCGAGGCGCGCATGAAGGTCAGGGAAATTGCCGAACGGCTCGGCCTCACCTGGGAAGGCGACGGCGAGCGCGAAGTCCTCCGCGTCGCCCCGCTCGACTCCGCCGGCTCCGGCGAGCTGGCCTTCGCCAGCAGCCGCCGCGCCGTGCGCGACGCGCAGTCCTCCGCCGCCGGCTGCCTGCTCGTCCCCCTCGATTTCCCCAACCCCGGCGGCCGCACCCTCATCCGCTGCAAGGATCCCCGCGCCGCTTGCGCCAAAGTCATCCCGTGGCTGCATCACCTCGCAGAGCCGCCCCGCGGCATCCATCCCGCCGCGCTCATTGGCGCCGGCTGCGTCCTTGGCGACAACGTCTCCATCGGTCCGCTCTGCGTCATCGGCGACGGCGCCCGCATCGGCTCAGGCAGCACGCTCCACCCCGGTGTGCACGTCTATCCGGGCGTCGAAATCGGCGACCGCGTCATCATCCACTCCGGCGCCGTCATCGGCGCCGACGGCTTCGGCTTTGTCTTCGAAAACGGCCGCTACGAGAAATTCCCCCAGGTCGGCCGCGTCGTCATCGGCAACGACGTCGAGATCGGAGCCAACTGCACCATCGACCGCGCCGCCCTCGGCGTCACCTCCATCGGCGACGGGACAAAGCTCGACAACCTCGTTCACATCGCCCACAATTGCCGCATCGGCCGCCACGTCGTCATCGCCGCGCAAACCGGACTCGCCGGCGGAACCGTCATCGAAGACCACGCCGTCATCGGCGGCCAGGTGGGCATGGGCGACAACGTCACCGTCAAGTCCGGCGCCGTCGTCGGCTCCGGCGCCGGCATCCTCAGCTCGAAAGTGCTCCGCGGCGGCGGCGAAGTCTGGTGGGGCACGCCCGCGCGGCCCCTCAAGGAGTATCTCGAAACCCTCGCCAACGTCGGCCGCCTCCCCCAACTGCGCCGCGAGGTGGAAGAGCTCCGCCGCCGCCTCGACGAACTGGAAAAACAGCGCGGCTCATGAGAATCATCGTCGGCGGCACGGGCAGAAAAACCGGCAAAACCACGCTTGTCTGCCGCATCCTCGCGCTCAGCCCCCGGCGCCGCTGGACCGCCGTCAAGGTCTCCCACCACGCGCCCGCCTCCGGCGCCCCTTTTGAAATCCTCGAGGAAACCGAACCCGGCCCGTCCGGCGACACGCGCCGCTTTCTCGCCGCCGGCGCCGCCCGCGCCTTCTGGCTGCGCGGCGATCTCGCCCGCGCGTTGCCCGCTCTGCGCGCGCTGCTCGATTCGTGTGAAAACTGGATCGTCGAATCCACCCGCGCCGCGCGCCTCCTCGAGGCGGACCTCGTTCTCACAGCCGGCAGCGGGGCGCCTCCGGAGGATGCCGCGCTACGGGCGCTGCTCGGCGTCGCGCAAACGCAGCGTCAGCCGGAGCCGCTGCGCTGACTCCTCCGCTTCCACTTCCAGCGCGCCTCCCGCCAGGGCCGCAAACCGCCCCAGAAATCCGCACTCCGACGCCGCACGCAGCAGCCGCGCCGCCTCGCGCGCGTCGCCGCAGCCCCCGCCCCACACCCGCAGCTCCACCCAGCCGCCGCCGCTCTCCGCGCCCGCATGGATCGGGTCCGGGCATCCCGCCACGTCGCGGAAAAAAGCCACTGCATGGCCGGCCAGCCGCTCGAGCGATTCCGGCGCCTCCACCCACCCTTCCGCTGCCAGGTGCAGGTCGAGCGCCGCTTCCTCTTCCTCGAACATCCGCCGGCTCAGGCGCCGGAACAATTCCGCTACCGATTGTTTTCGAATCGCCGCGGGCCGCAGCATGGCGCACAGCATCGCGTCGTCCAGCAGCCAGTTGGCGTGCTGCACCATCGCCCGCAGCCGCCGGCAGTGCGGGATCAGGTCCGGCCGCGCCTCGCTCACCACCATGTCGAGATAGTAGGCCGCGGACTCGATCCCCGACAGCGGCTGCCGCAGTTCGTGCGTGAGATGGCGGATCAGCCCCGCCGCGTCCGGCACTTCGGCTTCAGCGCGGGAAAGCGGCGCGGATTCGGCGGGCTGCATGGCGGACTCTCCCTGCAGAATACCATCGGCCCTCACCGCCCATGTTCGCGCGAATGGCGCTCGTCATGGTCCTCGGCCGCCTCCAGGTGCGTGAGCATTTCCAGCGGCTGCCCGAAGCCGTTTTCCAGCGCCTCCTCGATCAGCGTCGCCGTGTGATGCGCCGATCCCAGGCTGGTCGCGTACGGGAAAATCAGGTGCGCTTCGGCAAGCAGCCGCCCGCCCGTCGTCCGCAGCCGCAGCCCGTGATAGTGGATCCCGTGTTCTTTGGCCAGGACTTCCAGCGCCTCGCGCAGCCGCGATTCGACCTCCGGGTCCGCGTAATCGAGCAGCCCCTGCGCGCTGCGCCACACAAGCTGCGCGCCCGACCAGAGAATCTGCAGCGCCACCAGGATCGCCACGATCGGGTCGAACGGCTTCCAGCCGGTGGCGATCACCAGCGCCACGCCCGCAAACGCCGCCACGCTGGTGATGCAGTCCGTCAGCACGTGCTTGCCGTTGGCCTCGAGGATCAGCGAGTGGTGCTTCCGCCCCGTCCGGATCAGGTGCCAGCCCAGCGCGCCGTTGACCAGCCCCAGCCCCAGCGTGATGCCTGCGCCGAGCGTCAGCCGCTGCAGCGGCAGCCCCTGCCGCCACTGGTAGGCGGCCGTCACCAGGATCGACACCGCCGCCGCCGCGATCAGCGCCCCTTCAAAACCGGCCGAGAAAAACGCAATGCGGTCGAACCCGTAGTGGTACCGCCCGCCCGCCGGGCGCCGGCTCAGCCGCAGCGCGAACGCCGCAAACCCCACCGCCGCCACATGCACCACGCTCTCGATGGCGTCGGAAAAGATCGAGGACGAGTTGGTGAGATACCATGCCGCGCCCTTGCCTGCCAGCATCAGCACGCCGATGGCGAGCGAAAGCCGCATCGCCAGCGCCGGCGCCGCGCCCCCTTGCGAGTGGTCCACAAGCTGGATTGTAGCCGAGACGCGGCGCGCCGGGCGCTACTTCTTCCAGGAGATCGACAGCCCCTGCGGCGATTCCTCCAGGAATTCCGTGCGCACCGCCGGGTCGCTCCGGATCCGCTCGAGAAACGGCTGCAGCGCGAACGCCGCGTTGCGCGTGTTGTGCGCCAGAATCGCCCCGCCGCGCCGCACCTTCGGCAGCACCAGCTCGTAGTAGCGCAGGTAGTCGGGCTTCCAGGCGTCGATCAGCACGATGTCGAAAGGCCCGTCGATCCGCGCCGCTTCCGTCAGCGCGTTGGCCAGCCGCGCTTCCACCACGTCCGCCACGCCCATCGCGGCGAAATTCTTCTGCGCCGCCGCGTGGCGCTCGGGATCGATCTCGATCGTGATGAGCTTGCCGCCCGTCTTCCTCAGCGCCATCGCGAACCATCCGCCCGAGTAGCCGGTCGACGTGCCGATTTCGAGCACGCGCTGCGCCTTCAGCTCAACCGTCAGCTTGTAAAAGAACCGCCCGTCGGCGGGATCCACGCTCATCGCGCGGTGCGCGTCCTTGCGCATCGACTCGAGCACCGCGCGGGCGCGCTCTTCCGAATACGGTTCGGACAGCAACAGGAGCAGCAGCAAGGGAATCATCGGAAAGCCGGCCCGCCGGGGCCCTGCTTTCTACACTATCAGCACCAGCAGTCGATGCCGCCCCGCAGGTTGTACACCTCGCGAAAACCCATCTGCCGCAGCAGTTGGCACGCCGCCAGGGAGCGCATGCCGCTCTTGCAGTGCACGATCACCGGCCGCTCCGGGTCCAGCCGGTGCAAATGCCGCGGCAGCTCGCCCAGCGGAATGTGCATCGTGCCCGGAATCGACCGCGCCCGCCGCTCATGCGCCTCGCGCACGTCGACGAACTGCACGCCGCGGTCTTCGCCCATCAGGTGCTTCGCTTGGGAGGGAGACAATTCTGCAACCATCTGTTTTGGAGATGCGCCGCCCGCTCATCCGGTGACACGTGGCGCGCGCAACGGCTCTTCCTCCGCAACGCCGTCTCCCCTCATCCGCCACGAGCGCGCTCCCGCGAACTCGCCCTGGCGGAAAGCAAGGATCACGTTGGACACGCGCGGGTGCGCCTGCCGGCGGTCTTCCTCAGACATCTCCGCCAGGCCATTGGGATGCGAGTGGTAGTAGCCCACGATCTCGAGCCCCGCCTCGCGCGCCTCGCGTTGCGCCGCAAGCTGCTCTTCCGCATCGATCAGGAAGCGCCTTCGCCGGTCGCCCGGGTGCGCGTTCCGGCAGGCAAACACCTTCGCCACCTCGCGCCCTTCCCTCGTCTGCCTTCCTGCCAGAATCCCGCAAGCCTCCTCCGGCGCCGCTCTCCGCGCATGCTCGATCATCTCCTCCCACAACGAAGGGGACGGGAAGCAGATTCCCTTCCTCCGGGGCGCCGCGGCGCCGCTGTCCGCCCCCATGGCCGTCACGCGCTTTCGTGCTTCCGCGCGCATTCTTCCGAACAGAAAAACAGGGTCTCTCCGCCCTTCGCGCGCTTCACCGCCAACTGCTCGCTCACATACACGCCGCACACAGGGTCCCGGTGCAGCTTGCCGCCGATCTCCGGCCTCGCGCTCCGCCCGCCTTTCCCCAGAAAGTCGTACAGCGCCCGCGCAGCCGCGCCCAACAGCACGCGGATCACCGGCACAATCAGAATGAACAGCAGCAGGAACGCCAAAAGCCGCAGCATCGCCGTTTACTCCACCCCGACAAGCGAAAGGGGCGCCCTCGCCCGGGCGCCCCTCGCCAGTGCAGCCGTCATCCGGCTCACTTCTTCTTCTTCGTGCTCTTCTTCGCGTCCGGATTCTCGTACGTGGTCTCGATCTTGCTCGAGATCAGTTGCAACAGCCCCTTGGCGCCTTCCGCGTTCGCTCCGTTCGGATCGAGTTCCAGATACTTCTCGCACGCCTCCTTCATCCCCTCCGGCGGAACGGGCGTCCCGTCCGGCTTGAGCTGCATCTTGCTGCTCAGCGCGCTGCAATACTGGAACCACGCCGGCGCGTACTTCGGGTCCAGCTCCGTCGCTTTCTTGAACGCCGCCGTAGCCGGCTCGACCTGCCCCGTGTTGATGTACACGGCGCCCAGGTTGAACATGTACTTCCCGCCGCCCGGAGGGTCGAGCGCCGTGGCCTTCTCCAGCTCCGCGGTGGCGGCGTCGTACTTCTTCATCTTCGCCAGCACCAGGCCGTAGTTGTTGTGGATGCCGGCGTCGCCCGGCTGCAACTCGAGCGCCTTCTGATACGCATCGGCAGCCTTCTGCAAAGCCTCCTCGCGCTCCGCGCCGGTCTTCGCCGCCGACATCCCGTCGTAGGCTGCCGCCAGTTGCACCCACACCGCCACCTGCTTCGGGTCGATTTCACCCGCCTTTTGCAGGTTCTCCACGGCCGTCTGGTAGTCTTTGGCCTGCAGGGCGGCGTAGCCGGCGTTGAAGGCGTCGTTCAGCGCTTTGTTCTTCGCCATCTGCTGCGCGCGCTCCTTGAGCTGCCTCTCCATCGCCGCGCGCTGTTCGGGCGTCATCTCCTTCAGCACTTCCTGCGTCACCTGCCCCGTCTGCTGCGCCGCTTCCATCGCCTTGCGCTTCGCCGCGATCTTCTTTATGTCGCAGAAGTCTTTGAGCTCGACGGGGTCGCCCATCTGGCTGCGCACGCCGTTCAGCACGTCCATCACCTGCCCGTTGAATTCGCAACTGAGGGAGAACGTGCCGCCGATCGGCATTCCGCTGTACACCCACTCGCCCCGCTTGTTCGTCTTCGTCTGCCAGTTGCCTTTGATGTCCTTGCGTTCGATCTTGATGATCACGCCCTGCAACGGCTTGCCGTCTTCGCCCAACACCCGGCCCATGAAGGTTCCCATTTGGGCGCTTGCCAGGCCGGCGCTCGCGGCGCAGACGGCCGCCCATAAAACAATTCGCTGGATCGTGCGCAGCATCTAAAAGACCTCCAGATCCTAATCAGTCCACATTCTCAGCCTACTACAGCGCCTTGCTCTTTTGCATGACTCCGAAGTACGCTTTTCAGGCTTCCTTACGGCAGAAACTGCGCCAGATACCCGCCGCTCTGCCACAGCGCCGCCTGCCGCATCTCCAGGCTCCCCTCATAGGCCCGGTCTTCCACCTCGATGCACACCGGCCCGTCGTAAACTTCCACCAGCGTCGAGCACAGCCGCCCCCAATCCACGTCTCCCAGCCCGGGCAGCTTCGGCGTGTGATACTCCAGCGGGCAGGCCAGCAGCCCCGCCTCGTTCAGCCGCTCCCGGTCTACGCGCGCGTCTTTCGCATGGAAGTGGAACAGCTTGTCCTTGAACTCCCGCAGCACTTTCACGTAGTCCATCCCCTGCCAGACGAAATGCGACGGGTCGAAATTCAGCCCGAAATTCGCCGAAGGAATGTCATTGAACATCCGCCGCCAGATCGCCGGCGACGTGGCCAGGTTCTTCCCGCCAGGCCATTCGTCTTTGGTGAAAAACATGGGGCAGTTCTCGATGGCGATCTTCACCCCGTGGTCTTCGGCGAACTTCACCAGCGGCTTCCACGTCTTCAGAAACCGCGGCCAGTTGTCGTCCACCGTCTTCGAGGGGTCCCGCCCGATGAACGTGTTCACCACGCTTACGCCCAGCAATTCCGCCGCCCGGATCACTTTCTTGATGTGATCCACATAAACGCGCGCCTCTGCCGGGTCGGGCGCCAGCGGGTTCGGGTAGTAGCCCAGCCCGCTGATGCCTGCGCCCGTCTCCTCGCACAGCCCGAGCACCTCTTCCGCCTTGCTCTTCGTGAACCCGTTGACGTCGATATGCGTCACGCCCGCGTAGCGCCGCTCGGCCTTGCCTACCGGCCAGCACATCACCTCCACGCAGTCGAAACCGCTCTCGCCCGCGAACTCGAGAACCTGTTTCAGGTTCAGATCCGGCAGAATCGCGCTGACAAATCCAAGTTGAATCATTCCAAACTCTCCCTCTCTACTCTACGCCGAACCTACTCCACGCTCCACTTTCTCAACGCCACGCCCTGCCGCGGCGCCATCTCCACCTCCAGCCGCACCGCCTGCGTCTCGGCCGGCGCGCCGTCCCACTCCTTCCACGCGCCGCCGCTGTCCACCAGCACGCGCCACGACTGCGGCGCGCCGCCTTTCCCCCACTCGGGCGCAGCCCGCTGCACCTTCTTCGGCCACGGATAGCGGTACTCGATCCATTCCTTCGATCCCCGCGCGCCGCCGAATCGGAACCCTTCGCGGTCCGGCGGGTCTTCCTGCGTGGCGCGGCTCGCCAGGACGACAGGCGTGTTCGGTTCCCACAGCGTTTCACCCCCGGCCACCGGAAACATCGTGATCCGCAGCCGCGCCGCGCCCATCGGGATCAGCTCGATCTCCTCGGCCGGCCGTTCCGTCTTCACCGGGCTCATCTGAATCTCGCCCGGCAGCCCGTTCGGCTCCAGCCGCCACTCCGGCACGCGCCGCCCCCGCGCCCGGATCCACAACGGCGCGGCGTTCCAGGTGAAGGGCTGCGGCGGCACGCCGCCGCCGCGCCTCACCTCCAGCGGCCCGTCCAGGTCGAGCGCGAAATTCCACGGCGTGGCCGGGAAAACCTCGTACTGCCGCCAGTCGCCCTCGCCGCCATACGCCTGCCAGCGCTCGGCGATGCGCAGCGAAAAAGCCAGGGGCCCGTAATGCACCGACGCCGCGTTTTTCTGCTGCGGCCACCGCCGGACTTCGATCTCCGCCGGCAGCGTCAGCTCCAGCGTGTCGCCTTGCGCCCACTCGCGCTCGATCGTCAGCCACGCCGCGCCCGCAGGCACGGCCAGCTCGCGCCCGTTCACGGCGGCCCGCGGCTTCTTCGCCCAGGAAGGAATGCGCAGCACGAGCGGAAACCGCACGGGCTTCTTCGTCTCCACGGTCATCTTCACGGCGCCGCTGAACGGGTAATCGGTGGTCTCGCGGATCGTCACCTGTTCCCCGGTTCCGGCCCGCGCCTGCACGGTGTTGGCGGAATAGAACACCGCCGCCAGCCCGTTGCCGCCTGTCGCCATCCACTGCCGCTCGGCGTAGTACGGCCAGCCCATCGCCGCATTGTGCTGGCAGCAGCGGTAGCCGTACGGGTTGTAGCTGTACATGTCGCCGCTGTTGTCGATGGCCGGCGCCTTGTCCTTCCGGTCGAGCTGCGGCTGGTTCGGGGCGGTCAGATAGTGCAGGCCGCGCAGGTCCGCGGTCATCGAGGCGGGCAGGGAGTTGAAGGCGATCTCTTCGGTCCGTTCGGCCCACTTGGCGTCGCCGGTGATCCCGAGCAGCATCTCGTGGCTGAACATCAGCTCCACCCACGTGCAGGTCTCCGTGCCCTGGCGCGGGCCCCGGAAACCGGGCCGCGCGTTCTCGTCGGCGGCGAAACCGCCGCCGGGCCCGTTGCCATAGAGCCGCATCATCGTCTCATAGTTGCGCTCGGAAGCCTGCAAATAGCGCACATCGCGGGTCTGCTGGTAATACTGTCCCGGCTCGCGGAAACACTGCCCGAAGTTCACGCCGTGCCAGGAGGCGATGCCGCCCGCCCAGTCCGCCGTGCGCTCGTGATTGACCCGCGCCGCGTCCAGAAGCCACTTCTCGCCGGTGAGCGAGTACAGCCAATACATGTGGTCGAGATTGTCGCCGCCGCGGAACTTCTGCCAGCTCGCCGGCAGCAACTGCTCGAGCGGCTGCGTGTGAAACCAGCGGTAATACCGCAGCAGAAAAGCCGGCACGCGCTTGTCGCCGGTGGCCTCGTAATGCGCGCGCAGCACGTAGATCATGACCATGTTCGGCCACAGGTCGAGCGCTTCCAGCCTGCCCAGCGTGTGTTCGCCCACCAGGTTCGTCGCCGGCCCGAAATAGCCGTCCTCGCGCTGCGAGGCGAGCACCGCCTCCACCCACTGCCGGCTCTCGCCGATGATGCGGGCATCGCCGAGAACAAAGCCAAGGTTGATGTAGCCTTTGAGCCAGTACGGCAGCTCTTCCCAGCCGAACCGGCCGTGCCCGCGCGGGTCGAGCCACGCATTCCCCTCGCGCCGGCAATACTGGCTCAACTCGGGCAGCCGCCCGCTGAAGCCTTGCGCCATGCGCCGGAGCTGCTCGCCCAGCCACCCTTCCGGCCGGACGGCGCCGGCGGGCAGCTTGACCAGCGGCAACGGGCGCAGCGGCTCGCGGTTGCCCGGATACAGCGTGTTCTGGCCCGCCGGGAGTCCGGAGCGGACGCCGGAAGCCTCAGCCGGCGCGCCTTTCCCTTTCCCCGCGGCGGGCTGAGGCTGCGCGAACGCGGCAGGCAGCAGGACCAGCACACACAGGACGGCCTTTTTCATGCGATTCAGCATAACCAACCGCGGAACCGCGCGGAACCGGATTGCGTATGCTGTATCGACAGGCTGCTGGCAACCATGGATCTTCTGCACACGCTCGCGTTGGCCCTCGGCGGCGGCATCGCCGCCGGACTGCGGCTCTACGCCACGGTTCTCGGATTGGGCCTCGCCATCCGCCTCGGTTGGCTGGAGCTTCCCGCCGCTCTGGCAGGGCTGGAGATCCTCTCGCATCCCGCTGTGCTCGCCGCCGCGGCTGTGGCATATGTGGCCGAGTTCATCAGCGACAAAATCCCGTGGTTCGACACCTTCTGGGACGCCATCCACACCTTCATCCGGCCCATCGGCGCGGCCATGCTCGGCGCCGCTGCCTTCGCCACGCTCGACCCGGCGGCCCGCACCTCTCTGGCGCTGCTCACCGGCGGCGCCGCGCTGTCGGCCCACGCTTCCAAAGCCGCCGTCCGCTTCGCCATCAACCACAGCCCGGAGCCGTTCTCCAACTGGCTGCTCAGCCTCGCCGGCGATTTCACTGTGCCCGCGCTGCTCTGGCTCACCTTCACGCACCCGTGGCTCGTGCTGGCCGGCGCGGTCCTGTTCCTGGTTCTCTTCGCCTGGCTCTCGGTCAAAATCTTCCGCCTGTTGAAACGCGCCTTTGCCGCGCTCGTCGATCGTTGGTCGGGCGCGCCCGCCGGCGTGTGATCAACGTACGAGCGCGCACTCTTCATACAGCGCGCGCCACCGCTCCACCATGCGGTCCAGGGAGAATTCGCGTTCGCACCGCCGGCGGTTCCGCAAGCCCGCCGCCCGCCTCAGCTCTGCATCAGCCGCCCACCGCCGCAGCGCTTCCACGTATCCCCCGAGGTCTCCCCGCTTCACAATCGCCGGCAGATCGGGCGAATCCAGCATCCATGCCGAGTCTCCCGCGTCGGTGCACAGCGCTGGCAACCCCGACGCCATCGCCTCCAGCAGCGCCAGCGGCATCTGCTCCGTCGTGGACGACATCACGAACAGATCGAACATGCGGTACCACGGCGCAGGGTCCACCGAGCCCGGCAACAGCACCCGCCCGCTCAGCCCCAGCTCCGCGGCCATCTTCCGCAGCCGCGCGCGCTCCGGCCCCTCGCCCGCAATCACCAGCACGCAGGATTCGATCCGCGCCTCCGCGAACGCCCGCAGCAGGAACCCGTAATCCTTCTCCGGGCGCAGATGGCCCACCGTGCCCAGCACCAGTTCGTCGACGGCCACGCCCAGTTCGCGCCGCAGCGCGTCGTTCCGTCCGGGGCGGAACACGAGGCAGTCCACGCCGTTCGGGATCCTTTCCACTTTCGCCCGCGGCAGCCGGTACCGCTCCAGCGCGATTCTCTCCAGGGTCATCGACGGCACCACCACGCGCCGCGCGAACGGCAGCACCAGCCGCCGGGCCCACACGCGCCGCAGCTTCGGCCCCTCCGCTTCATCCGGACCAAACCCGTCTTCCGTGTGCAGCAGCGGTGCGCGCGCCAGCACGGCGCCTGAGGCCGCCTCGATCGCGCCCCAGTTGTAGGTCTGCACCAGAGCGGGCCGCA
>Ga0272446_1001629_pt1 | contig 32175 bp, 23 predicted proteins | sample YNPCB0061_FD_194587 | JGI IMG/M metagenome (GOLD analysis project Ga0272446, IMG submission 194587) | Hot spring microbial mat communities from Yellowstone National Park, WY, United States - YNP-CB-006-1 | ecosystem: Environmental > Aquatic > Thermal springs > Hot (42-90C) > Sediment | place...
TGTAAAAGTACGATGTCTGCCTGTGAGATAGCCTGCTCTACTTGGTCAATATGATGACGACCAAGCCTTGCATTTGCCCCAGAAGCAACGGCAATGCTATTAGTCCCTTTCTCATCAACCATAATCAGAGCAAGTCCCGTAGCCACATTTTTTTCTTTGAATATAAAATCTGTACAAATTCCCTCTTGTTGAAAGTATTGAGTAAGTTCAGCCCCTAAGGTATCATCGCCCACACAAGCAATAAAAGTAACTTTCCCTCCTGCCCTACTTGCCGCTACTGCCTGATTAGCCCCCTTCCCTCCATTGGCTTGGGTAAAAGTACCTCCAATTACAGTTTCTCCTGCTTTGGGCAAATGAGGAATTTGAACTATCATGTCCACATTGACGCTCCCTATTATAACAATATTTGTCTGATTATCATTTTTTTGCATGAAGTTGCCCTTTCTGCTCTCTTGCTTTTTGAAAACTTATCGTTAAAATTGCAAAACGTTCATCAAATACCACTAAATTATCAAAATACTTTGTGAATATCATGAAAAAACGAATCTTATTTATTGACCGAGATGGAACCATTATCCTTGAACCTCCTGACGAACAGATTGACTCTTTAGAAAAATTAGCTTTCCTCCCTAAGGTAATTACCTCTTTGCATAGAATAGCCAAAGAAACCGATTTCTTACTGGTGATGGTTACTAATCAAGACGGCTTAGGCACTGCTTCCTTTCCTGAACACACTTTTATCCCTGCCCATGAGAAAATGATGAATCTACTTGCTAATGAAGGTATTAACTTTTACAAAGTACATATAGACCGCACTTTTGAACACGAAAAAGCCCTTACTCGCAAGCCTTATACAGGCATGCTAACGGATTACTTTGATGAATCTAAATATGATTTGAAAAACTCTTTTACGATTGGAGATAGGTTTACAGATGTAACCTTAGCTGAAAACTTAGGAGCAAAGGCTATCTTGATAGGGAAAAAAGACGATAGAGCCGTGCTTTGCACCTCTGACTGGGAGGAGATTGCCCAATTTTTAATCCAACAAGACCAAAAGCACAAAGCAAGAACGGCAAGGGTTCACAGAAAAACAAATGAAACCGAAGTTAGCATCGACATAGCATTAGATGGACAAGGCAAAGCAGATATTCAGACAGGGATTGGATTTTTTGACCATTTGTTAGAGCAATTAGCTAAACACGCCCGCTGTAACTTGACTATCAAAGCCATAGGCGACTTACACATAGACGAACACCATACGATTGAGGACACAGCCTTAGCGCTAGGAGAGGCTTTCCGAAAGGCACTCGGGGAAAAAAGAGGTATCTTTCGCTATGGGCATTTTACTTTGCCTATGGACGAAGCCCTTTCAGTAGTGGCTTTGGACTTCTCTGGAAGACCTTACTTGGTATGGGACGCTACTTTCCAAAGAGAAAAAGTGGGGAATATGCCTACGGAAATGTTTTTTCACTTTTTTAAATCTTTTTCAGATACCGCACTTTGTAATCTTAATATTTGCATCTCTGGGACTAACGAGCATCATCAAATAGAAGCTACCTTCAAGGCTTTTGCCAAAGCTATACGTATGGCTATTACCAAAGAGGCAGGCAACGAGGAAATCCCAAGTACCAAAGGAGTATTATGATATATTCCGATAGTTATGTAGATTTTGCTTTTTAAACCTTATAAGTTTTAAAACCTATACTATCCGTCTGGTGTAAATATACAATAAACTTGGCGGGGTAATAATAGATAGAATGGGTTAAATAAGAAGTACTTACAATCTCAGGGACTAATTCTCTAAAAGATACTAAATAAGGCACTAATACATTTTCTGTATTCTTATTTGGTACTTGTATTACTGACGTTATACCACTAAATAAATTTTGTTGCATTTGAAATATTTTTTGATTATAAACTTGAAAAAATAACTTTTAAAAATACCAAATCTCTTATGTAATGAGCTTTGTCAGAAATACTTGTGAAAGGGATACTATCTTCATGCCAAATAGGTAAATTTTTATTTACCTCATTATCAATCGTCCCAATTTTCAATTAAATTAATGGCAGTGTATAACAAGTAATACTAAAACGCCGCCGCAGGATAATTTGAAAATTAACGTTTATAAGGTTTTAAATCTTATAAAAGTTTGTAAAACATTAAGAAATTTGCTAAAATCATTATTTTATCTATCTTTGCTACCAACACACGCATAGAATCCATACAAAAATAATCAACTCATTAATTCCTAACTCAAAACTAAGCATCATGTCCATTAAAATAGCTATCAATCACGATACCTACTACCGATACGATAAGCCTGTTGTCCTTTCTCCTCATATTTTTCGCTTGCGTCCTGCGGTGCATAGCCGTACTAAAATTTTGGGCTACTCCTTAAAAATCAAGCCAAAGAACCATTTTATCAATTGGCAACAAGACCCCTTCGGTAATTTTTTGGCGAGAGTCGTTTTCCATGAACCTACTACGGAGTTAGCCGTAGATGTAGAAGTAATCGCTGAACTTTCAGTGATTAACCCTTTTGATTTTTTCTTAGAAGAATATGCTGACAAGTTTCCCTTCCAATATGATAACCAACTGAAAAGAGAACTTACGCCTTATTTGGAGGTGTCAGAAAGCGGAACTTTGCTCAAAGAGTGGCTCAAAGAGGTGGACACAAGCAAAAAAATAAGGACAGTAGATTTCTTGGTAGGAATAAACCAACGTCTTTGGAAAGATATTAACTATACGATTCGCATGGAAGCGGGCGTACAGACTTGTGAAGAAACCTTAACAAAAAGACTTGGCTCTTGTAGGGATTCTGCATGGCTTTTAGTACAGATTTTAAGGCACTTGGGTTTAGCGGCGCGCTTTGTTTCTGGCTATTTAGTCCAACTTACTGCTGACGTAAAATCCTTAGATGGTCCTTCTGGTCCCGAACAGGATTTTACAGATTTGCACGCATGGACAGAGGTGTACGTACCCGGAGCAGGTTGGATTGGACTTGACCCCACTTCAGGACTTTTTGCCAGCGAGGGACATATCCCTTTGGCTTGCACGCCTGATTATGTAAGCGCCGCTCCTGTAACAGGCTATATACTTACGCCTTGTAAAACCGAGGAGTTCAAATTTGCCAATATTGTTAAGCGAATTCACGAGGACCCAAGAGTTACTAAACCCTATACAGAAGAGCAATGGCAAAAAATCTTGGCATTGGGTTATCAAATAGATGAGGACTTGACCAATGGTGATGTACGCTTGACTATGGGAGGAGAACCCACCTTTGTTTCCATAGATGATATGGAATCTGCTCAATGGAATACAAAAGCTGACGGCGAACACAAGCGCAAATTGGCAGGGGATTTACTACTTAGACTAAGAGATACTTTTGGGAAAAACGGATTGTTGCACTATGGGCAGGGCAAGTGGTATCCCGGCGAACCCGTGCCAAGATGGCAATTAGGGCTTTTTTGGCGAAAAGATGGGCTTCCTATTTGGCGAAATGATACTTGGAATGCCAAAGATGGTATAGACTACGGTTATACGCAAGAAGATGCTAAAAAATTTTTAGTACATCTCTGTAAGTTTTTAAGCGTAAATCCATTGCATATTGCTGATGCTTACGAAGATGCCCTACATTATATTTTAGAAGAACAAAAACTACCCATTAATCTCAATCCTTTGGAATACGACCTCAAAGACAGTTGGCAAAGACAAAATATTGCGAAGGTCTTGCAAGGAAATTTAAATAATCCTGTGGGATATGTGTTGCCTTTGAAATGGAATGACTGGGACTTACGCTGGCAAACTTGCCTATGGGAATTTAGGCGAGGCAATTTGTTTTTAATTCCGGGGAACTCTCCTATTGGTCTGCGCCTACCCTTGAACTCTTTGCCCTACTTATCTCCTGAAAAAATAGAAATTATGCCTGAAAATGACCTTTTTGCAGAAAAAGAAGCATTAGAAGACTATCCGGAAAAATATGCAAATAAGAAGGTGGACGATAACTCAACGCTCGTCAATACCCATTCTACCCTTATTGATACCATTCGTACTGCCATTTGCGCAGAGGTAAGGGAAGGGCGTTTGCATATTTTTATGCCTCCTTTTTCTTATTTAGAGCAGTATTTGGAATTGATTGCCGCAGTAGAGAAAACAGCAAGCGAGCTTAAAATGCCCGTTCGCATAGAGGGTTATGAACCTCCCAAGGATTGGCGTTTAGAACACTTAAAGGTTACTCCAGACCCGGGTGTTATAGAAGTAAATATTCACCCATCAAGTTCTTGGGCAGAATTAATTAAAAACACCGAACTGCTCTATGAGCAGGCACGTTTGGCACGCTTAGGCACTGAAAAATTTATGATTGATGGCAGACATACAGGCACAGGTGGAGGTAACCACGTAACTATCGGGGGGAAAACTCCTTCGGATAGTCCTATCCTTCGCCGTCCTGATTTGTTGCGTAGTTTGCTTACCTACTGGCAACATCACCCAAGTTTATCTTACTTATTTTCAAGTGCTTTTGTAGGTCCTACCAGTCAGGCACCACGCATAGATGAGGGAAGAATGGAAAATTTGTACGAGTTAGAAATCGCTTTTAGCCAAATTCCAGAAGGGAAGGAAGTCCCTTTTTGGCTGACAGATAGGCTTTTCCGACATCTATTGACTGATATTACCGGCAATACGCATAGAGCCGAATTTTGTATTGATAAACTCTATTCTCCTGATTCTGCCTCTGGGCGATTAGGCATTGTGGAGTTTAGAGGCTTTGATATGCCTCCCCATTACCGAATGAGCTTAGTACAAATGCTTTTAATAAGAGCATTAATTGCTCGCTTTTGGGGAAAGCCCTATCGCCACAAGTTGGTGCGTTGGGGAACAGAATTGTATGATAAATTTATGCTGCCCCATTATAACTTGACAGACCTAAAAGAAGTAGTCGAGGACTTACAAAGAGCAGGGTATGCTTTTGACATGGCTTGGTTTGATGCTTTCTTTGAGTTTCGTTTCCCACACTATGGCACAGTACAGATAGGTGATATTTCCATAGAACTTCGCATGGCAATAGAACCTTGGCACGTACTCGGAGAAGAAACAACAAGTCAAGGAACGGCACGTTATGTGGACTCCTCCGTAGAGCGTATCCAAGTGAAAGTTTCTGGATTAACAGATAGTCGATATATTTTAGTTTGCAATCGCCGAGGTGTACCACTAAAAAGCACAGGCATACATGGTGAGTATGTAGCAGGGGTGCGCTACAAAGCATGGCAACCTTGGTCTGCTTTGCACCCCACGATTCCCGTGCAGTCCCCCTTAGTCTTTGATATTTATGATACTTGGAATAAGCGCTCTATTGGGGGATGCACCTATTTCGTATCACATCCGGGAGGAAGAAGCTATGACGTTTTCCCTGTCAATTCTTACGAAGCAGAGTCAAGGAGAATTAGTCGTTTTTGGAACTATAACTACGAACAGTACCAAGAGCCTATCTATGCTCCACAAGCCACAGGAAGTAGCATAGGCAGGGTAGAGGCAAAAGGCGTAGATTTGCAGCCAAGATTTGTGCCTACTGACCCCAAAGACGAAATCAATCCTGAGTATCCTTATACACTGGATTTGAGGAAGGTGTAAATTGCTTAAACAATCATTAAAAGAACAAGTATGAAAAAAAAATACCTTATTTTTTCTTTCCTTATTTTTCTTTTTGCTTGCGAAAATAAGCAAATAAATCCTCCTGCGTCCTTTGGAGCAGTTCCCTCTACACGCCAATTAGCTTGGCATGAGTTAGAATATTACGCATTCGTACATTTCAACATGAACACCTTTACCAACGAGGAGTGGGGACATGGTACGGAAAGTCCTAATACATTTAACCCCACACAGTTAGATTGTGAGCAGTGGGCAAGAGTTTGTAAGCAAGCAGGCATGAAAGGCATCATTCTGACAGTGAAACACCATGACGGATTTTGTCTATTCCCCACTAAATATACAGAGCATTCCGTAAAAAACAGTACTTGGAAAGATGGGAAAGGTGATGTGGTCAGAGAACTCTCAGAAGCCTGCAAGAAACACGGCTTAAAAATGGGAGTGTATCTTTCTCCTTGGGACAGAAACCACCCAACTTACGGTACTCCCGAATACAATGAAGTATTCAAAAATACGCTTAGAGAAGTGCTAACAAGTTATGGAGAAATATTTGAAGTGTGGTTTGATGGAGCAAATGGCGAAGGACCTAACGGAAAAAAACAAGAATATGATTGGAAAGGATTTGTAGAGGTAGTACGAACTTGTCAGCCTAATGCTTGTATTTTTAGCGATGGAGGTCCTGATGTACGTTGGGTTGGGAATGAAAACGGTTTTGCCAATCCAACTAATTGGAGTACGCTGAATGGAGATAAAGTTTACCCTGGCTATCCCCAATACCAAGAACTGACCTCTGGACACGAAGATGGTACGCATTGGATTCCTGCGGAGTGCGACGTATCTATTCGCCCAGGCTGGTATTATCATGCAGACCAAGACGACAAGGTCAAAACCCTACCACAATTGGTAGAAATTTATTTCAACTCCATAGGACGGAATGCCAACCTTCTGCTTAATCTACCTGTGGATAGGCGAGGGCTTGTGCATGAAAAAGACTCCACAGCTTTAATGCAGTTGCGAAAATACTTAGACGAGTCTTTTGCCCTTAACTTAGCCAAAGGAAAAACTGTAATAACGAGTTCTCATCGTGGTAATGAAGCAACTTTTGAGGGAAGTAAAATTACAGATGAGAGTAAGCAAACCTATTGGACAACTGATGACCTGACCACAACAGGAAGTTTAGAAATAGATTTACAAGAAGAAGTAGTAGCAAATACCCTTGTTATACAGGAGTTTATTGCCTTAGGACAGCGAGTCAAGTCTTTTTCTGTGGAAGTATGGAAAAATGGTGCTTGGGAAAAAGTAGCCCAAGAAACCACCATCGGAAACAAGCGAATCGTTCAATTCCCTAACATGAGCATGTCAAAAATCAAAATCAATATTTTATCCTCCAAAGCTTGCCCTCTGATTTCCAATGTAGAGCTATACAAGGCAATAGAAGTAAAGAAAGACTTGTGATGGATATTTGTGTTAATGGAGGTTCACAAAAATTTAGTACATGGATAAGAGTTCCTTTGCACTTTGCAAGGCAGTAGGGCTTGGATTAGCTCCTCCTATCATTTGAGCAATTTCTACTAATCTTTCTTGCTCATTTAGCTTTTTAATTTTGCTAACAGCTCTTTCCGAGCTATCATCTTTGTAAACAAAATAATGACAATCGCCATTGGCGGCAGTCTGTGGCAAGTGACTAATCACAATAAGTTGATGCCGCTTAGCCATCTCCTTCATCATCTTGCTTACTTTGATAGCAATTTCTCCTGAAATACCTGTATCTATTTCGTCAAAAATGATAGTAGGCAAAGCCGTTTTTCCTGCTAAAATATATTTGATACACAGCATTAAGCGAGAAAATTCGCCACCTGATGCCACGTTTTTTAGTGTATCAGGTTTCACCCCTTTGTTGGCACTGAAAAGAAAATTTACTTGGTTTGCTCCTAATGCCTGAGGTGCAGTATCCGTAATTTGAATAGAAAGGTGAGCGTTGGGCATTCCTAATTCTTTGAGCAAACTATCCACTTCTTGTTCTATTTTTTCTATAACTTCCTTGCGCGAACTGCTCAAAATTTCTGCTATTTCCAGTAAGGTTTGATAGGCTTGGTCTTTCTGTTGGCGAAGTTTTTCTATGTCTTCATCTAAATTCAGTACCCTATTCACCTTTTCTGTTAGCTCGTTGCGTAGCGCAATCAGTTCATCTATGGAATTTTTGTAGTGCTTTTTTTGAAGGGAGTAAACAAGATTGAGCGTTTCTTTGATTTGTACAATTCTCTCCTCGTCTAAAAAGGTCTTTTCTTCTTCTCTTTCTATTTCTCCGATAATGTCTTTTATCTCTATAAAAAGGCTGTTGGCTCTTTCTGAAAGCTGTTGGAAACGAGGCGCATAATTTTCCAATTGACGCAATTCAAACAGAGCAGAACGCAAAGTACTTTCTACTCCCTGCTCGTCGTTGGTAAGAAGTGCAAGCACCACATTGAGTTTGGTTTTAATAGCTTCTGCATTTTCAAGTACCTCTAATTCTTGCTCTAATTCTACCTGACTAATTTCATCTAACTTAATTTTATTCAACTCCTCCAAAAGAAAAACATTATAGTCTTGTTCTTTACGGGCTTGCTCAGCTTCGGAAAGCAGTTTTTTGTAAGCACTTTCTGCTTTGGTATAAGCTTGATAGGCTTGATAATAGGTTTCTCTATAATTCTGATTTTGAGCATAGTTGTCTATAATAGCTAATTGAAATTCGTTAGAACCTAACTGTAAGGTATCGTGCTGAGAGTGAATGTCCATGAGGCGAGAACTTACTAACTCCAAGACTTCCAAATTCACAGGCGTATCGTTGATAAAGGCGCGCGACTTTCCATTAGGGCTAATTTCCCTTCTGATACTGCACTCTTCGGAAAAATCCAAATCTACCTCTTTGAAAACAGATTGGAGTTTATAAGCCCCAATTTGAAAATCTCCTTCAATAACACACTTTTCTTCTTCATCAAAAAGTACGCGTACATCAGCTCTCCTGCCAAGAAGTAAGCCAATCGCTCCCAGCATGATAGATTTGCCTGCGCCTGTTTCTCCCGTGATGATGTTGAGTTTAGCAGAAGGATTGATTTCCAACTCCTTAATTAAAGCATAGTTCTTAATGAATAAACGAGTGAGCATAAGCTAAGATTCTGCATTGTTTTTTCACTTGCAAAACTATGATAAAATCGCTGTACTTCTATTAAATCTACTTTTTTTGTGGTCAAAAATAATTTTCTTCCTTTACTCTGCCTCCTCTTCGTATTGTTTCAAAAACTCTTGGACTTTTGCTTGATAAGCCTCTTTGCTCATTTTTGCATTGTCTATCATAGAACCCTGCCCTACCATGCTTTCTATATGTATGGTAGAAGTAGGAAAAGCAAATCTAACCCCTAAGAAGTCAGCTAAGTGTATGACTTTTAGTAATATTTCTTGCCGCCAGGCAAATTCTTGTACGACATCTGGCGTAATGAAATGTACAATCAAAAGAATATCCAAAGAAGAGGCGGCAAAATCGTGCAAAAAGACCATATAATTTTCTTTATTAGTATAAGGATGCGCCTTGATGATTTCCCTAATGCCTTCTATGTAGGCTTCTATCAAAGCAGGAGGAGTATCATAGGTAATAGAAATACGAGTACGGTAGCGAATCATCTGCCTAATGCCCATATTGTCTATTTTCATGTCCGTAATTTTGGCATTAGAAATGGTAATCAATGAGTTATAAAAAGTGCGGATACGAGTAGAGCGAAAGCCTATCTCTTCTACCTTGCCCTCAATACCATCAGTAACTATCCAATCTCCAATCTTGAAAGGTTTGTCTAAGAGAATCATCATAGAGCCAAATACGTTTTTAAGCGTATCTTGCGCTGCCAAAGCTACCGCCAAACCACCCAAAGACAAACCTGCAATAATACCTGTAATATTCCACCCGATAGTTTCGGTAAAAGCCCAAGTACCAAAAATTACCACTAAAATCCTAAGAGTCTTTCTAAGCAAGGAATTAAATTGGAGGTTGAGCGCATTATTAGGTCGTTGCGACCAAGCATCTAAATAAAATCCTAAAATATTTACTGCTTTGTAAGCGACATAAGTCAAAAATACGATTTGGGCAATGTCAAAAAAATGATGAATTACATAAGAATATTCCAAAGGCAGTTGTAAGGCTCGGACTAAAATACGCAAAAAGATAATCAAAAAAGCTAAACTTAGCGGGCGTGCAATCTGAACAAGGTAGGCAATAAAAACCTCTCCTTTGTCTTTTTGCTTAAAAACTTTTGCTAATATAAACTCGACAAAAAATTGAATAATCTTAAACAAAAAAACGCTGATAAACAGCAATACAGCGATGCCTATGTATTGATAAATAGTTAGCCCTAAATATTTTTCCCCTGCGTCTATATTAATGCCTAAATACTTTTCTAATTGGAGTGGAAAAACCGTTTGGTACATCAAGGGAATATTCTCTACGGTTTCCTTAGAATAGTACCAATTCCCGTTGATTTTTTCTAAATAAATATCTACTCCTAATCTGCTTACTACGGTATAAATATTTTTGCCTTTTTGTGTACTGTCAGTATAGTTTGGATTGTCTGGAATATCCTCAAATACAATGTATTCGCCTAAACCTTCATAAATTTCTTTGAGCATGACGGCTCTGTGTTGGAGGTCTTTACGTGCTTGTTTGCTCAGATTAGGGTTGTTTAAGGCATAAGAGGAATAAAGAGCATATCGCCAAGCATTATTTCTGGTTTGGTATTCCTCAGAAAGATATTTCAGGTGAGTTTCTACGGTTTGGCGTGGAGAACGCAAACTCCATTGGGCTGTTACTTGGGAGGAGAGCAATAAACAAAGTGTAACACAAAAAAATGATAAAATTCTTATTGTCATGCCAATTTTCTGATTAGGTTAAGCCTATTTGTCAAAAGCAAAAATAAAAACTTTATCTTAAAGATTCATGCTAAAATTTGTTATGAAACTGCTTATTTTGTACAGCAGATACGATTTAGACCATTAGAAGATTTCAAATACTAATACATGCAATTTTCTCAAATAGTTGGTTTAGAAGACATTAAACAGACACTTATTCAGGCTGTTCACAAAAATCACGTCGCCCATGCTCAGCTTTTTTTAGGCATAGAAGGAAGTGCAAACTTAGCTTTGGCTGTGGCGTATGCTACTTTTCTGAATTGTGAAAATAGGAACGCTACAAGCACTGATTCTTGCGGGACTTGCCCGTCCTGCTATAAAATGAATCGCCTGATTCACCCTGATTTGCATTTTATTTTCCCTACGGCAACTACCAAGCAAATCACCAAAAGAGAAGAAGCGGTAAGTCAGGCATTTATGAAAGAGTGGCGAGAGTTTTTCATTAAAAATCCATACAATTCCCTCAAAGCATGGTCATCAGCCTTCGGAGCGGAGGGCAAGCAGTGCATCATTCCCGTAGAAGATGGCAGGAATATTATTAGAAACCTTATCTTAAAGGCTTTTGAGGCAGAATATAAAGTACTTATTATCTGGCTTCCTGAACTAATGAACATCAATGCCGCCAACGCAATTTTGAAAATACTGGAAGAACCTCCTGCAAAAACGATATTTCTTTTGGTAGCCAATAGTGCAGAAAATCTCTTGGCAACTATCCAATCTCGCACCCAATTAGTACTCATCAGACCTTTTAGAGATGAAGAAATTAAAAAACACCTCATAGAAGTTTGGCAAGCCAATGAGGAAAGAGCAAGCCAAATCGCTATGTTAGCCGACGGTAATATGAACGAAGCCTATCGCTTGCTCAATGATACACAGAATCTTAGCCAAGATGCTTTTCGCGACTGGATGCGTATGTGTTTTCGTTTTGATATTCCGAGCCTCATCAAAGAAGCTGACAAATTCAACGAATTAGAAAAAGAAGCCCAAAAAAGCCTCCTCCAATACGGCATGAATTTACTCAGGGAAGCATTTGTGTATAAATTTGGTGGCGAGCAGTTAGTAAGAGCAGACAAGCAAGCCTTAGAGTTCATCAAGAATTTTTCTAAGGTGATTTCGGAAGCCAATGTAGAAAAGCTACAAAACAAGTTCAACGAAGCCTATTTTCATTTGGAAAGAAACGCCAATTCTAAAATTTTATTTTTAGATTTGTCTTTACAAGTAGCAGGAATTTTTAAGCAGTAGTAAAGATTTGCTTTGATAATTATATTTTTCATTTTCTTATCCTTATGCAAGAGAAGCCTCATGCCCAACCTCCACCCACTCTGACAGGACTGACTTTGACCAAACCCAAAGACAGTGCCGCAGGACTCAGCGCAGTGCTTTCAACTGCCAAGCATATTTTAGAAGAAATGAACCTAAGCAAAGGGATAGCTGTGCTTTCCAAACTCAATCAAAAAGGAGGTATAGACTGCATGAGTTGTGCTTTCCCTGACCCCAAAGAACGCTCCTCCATTGCCGAGTACTGCGAAAACGGCGCAAAGGCAATAGCAGAGGAGGCGACAGACAAGCGAATTACTGCTGATTTCTTTGCCCATTACAGCGTGCAGGAACTCTCCGAGCAGTCTGATTATTGGCTGGGTAAGCAAGGCAGACTTACCCAACCTATGATTTTGCGAGCAGGCAAAAAGCATTACGAACCTATTGCTTGGGAAGAGGCTTTTGCTTTCATTGCTAAGCAACTCAACGCGCTTTCTTCTCCTGATGAGGCTATCTTTTATACTTCGGGAAGGACGAGCAATGAGGCAGCTTTTCTCTACCAACTCTTTGCACGTCAGTTTGGTACAAACAATCTACCCGACTGTTCCAATATGTGCCATGAATCAAGTGGAGTTGCGCTTTCTGAAACTTTGGGCATAGGCAAAGGCTCTGTAACCTTAGAAGATTTCGAGAAAGCAGAGCTTATCATGATTGTTGGGCAAAATCCGGGAACAAATCACCCGCGTATGCTTTCTGCCCTCCAAAAAGCCAAGAAAAAAGGAGTGAAAATCCTTACTATCAATCCCTTGAAGGAAACAGGTCTGCTTAGTTTCAAGCACCCTCAGCATCTAACAGACTGGGTAGGGAAGGGAACAGAATTGACGGATTTGTATTTGCAAGTAAAAATTAATGGAGATATTGCCCTACTCAAAGCATTGATGTTGTGTTTATTGGACAATGAAGATTTATCATCTGTTGAAAATTTTGAGAAAAATTCGAATCCGCAGGAAGCAAGAAAAAAAGTGATTGATTATGATTTTATTCAAAAGCAAACCTCAGGCTTTGAGGCTTTTCTTGCCGACTTAAAAAAATACAATTTGGAAGACTTAGCCGAACAGAGCGGAGTAGATATAGCAGAAATAAAAAAAGCCGCAGATTTGCTCAGAAAGCACTATAAAATTATTGCATGTTGGGCAATGGGCTTGACACAACATAAAAATGCCGTAGGAAATATCCAAGAAATTGTAAACTTATTGTTGCTAAAAGGAAGTATCGGAAAAGAGGGCGCAGGAACTTGTCCTGTACGCGGACATAGCAACGTACAAGGCGACCGCACTATGGGCATTGTAGAAAAGCCTAAGCCCGAGTTTTTAGACCGCTTAGGCGAGGTTTTTCAGTTTACTCCTCCGCGAAAGCATGGTTACGATACAGTAACGGCTATCAAAGCTATGTACGAAGGCAAGGCTAAGGTACTCATCGGCTTGGGTGGAAATTTCCTTGCTGCTACTCCTGATACAGAATACACCGCCAAAGCACTACAAAACTGCAATTTGACAGTACATATCTCTACCAAACTCAATCGCTCTCACCTTATTCATGGAAAAAATGCCTTGATTCTGCCTTGCTTGGGCAGGACAGAAAAAGATGTGCAAGCAAGTGGCGAGCAGTTCGTCAGCGTAGAAAACTCTATGGGCATTGTTCACTCTTCCAAAGGAATATTACCACCTGCTTCAAAGTTCTTGTTAAGTGAACCTGCCATAGTTGCTGGTTTGGCAAAAGCAACTTTGGAGGAGAAAAGCACAGTGGATTGGGACAAAATGATTGAAAACTATGACCACATCAGAGATAAAATAGCACAAGTAATAGCCGGATTTGAGGACTATAACCAAAGAATAAGAAACCCTGATGGCTTTTATTTACCCAATGGTGCAAGGGAAGGCAAATTCCACACAAGCGATAAAAAAGCACATTTTACTATTAATGAATTGCCTACACATGAACTCCAAGAAGATGAATTTCTAATGATGACTATTCGCAGTCATGACCAATTCAATACTACTATTTATGGGCTAAACGATAGATACAGAGGTATTTTCAACGAGCGAAGAGTGGTGCTAATCAATCCCAAAGACATGGAAAAATTCGGCTGGCAAGCACAACAAGTAGTAGATTTGTGTAGCAATTATTATGGAGAGCAAAGAATAGCTAAAACCTTTATGCTTGTGCCTTACGATATTCCGCAGCAGTGCATTGCTACTTACTTCCCCGAAACCAATGTACTTGTCCCTATTGATTTGAAAGCAGATAGGAGTCATACGCCTGTTTCTAAGTCGGTGATAGTAAAAATTTTAGCAAGATAAATTTAGAAACTTGCCAACAGTTTCCAAAACTTTTACAAAATTAGAGCGAAAATCTATTAAAAAACTATTTCTCAAATTTCTATGAAAAAACACTTCTTTGCTGTTTTTCTTTTCTTACTGGCTTGCAGTGGAAAAAAGCAAGCAGATTTCATTGTATTCAATGCCAAAGTTTACACCGTGGATAATAGCTTCTCTACCCAAGAGGCTTTTGCGGTCAAAGACGGTAAGTTTCTCGCCGTAGGGAGTTCCCAAGAAATCTTAGCAAAGTATCAATCCGCCTATCAGATAGATGCTAACGGAAAATTTATCTATCCAGGATTTTACGATGCGCACTGCCATTTTTTTGGTTTAGGAAGTGCCATGCGACAAGTAGATTTGGTAGGTACATCTTCTTTCCAAGAGATTGTTCAGAAATTAGTGGATTACAAAGCACAAAACCCCCATCAGTCATGGATTTTGGGCAGAGGTTGGGACCAAAACGACTGGGAAGACAAAACTTTTCCCAATAGAGATACCTTAGATATACTTTTCCCCGAAACACCAGTATATTTGGTAAGAATAGATGGACATGCCGCCTTAGCTAACGGAGCGGCGCTTAGACGAGGTAAAATAGGCGAAAAGCCTTTGATAGAAGGAGGGCAAGTAGAAGGCGGTTTGGTAGAAACTAAAAACGGCAAGACTACGGGCATACTCATAGACAATGCTATGCGTTTGGTAAGTAGTGTCATTCCTCCCCCTAACGAAGAGGAAAGTAGAAAGATATTGCTCACTGCTCAAAAAGCCTGTTTTGAAAATGGATTGACTACAGTAGATGATGCAGGCTTGGGAAGAGAAGTCATAGATTTGATAGATAAAATGCAAAAAAGCAATGAGTTGAAAATCAAAATCTATGCTATGGTCAGCGCCACACGAACTAATGTAGAGTACTTTATCCAAAAAGGAATTTACAAAACTGATAGACTTCATGTGCGTTCTTTTAAAATTTATGCAGATGGCGCCTTGGGTTCTCGTGGTGCTTGCTTGATAAAACCGTATAGCGATGACCCTAAGACCACAGGTTTCTTGCTTTCACGTCCCGAAGAGTTAGAGGCAAATTTTCAATTGATTGCAAACAGTGATTTTCAAGCTAACACCCACGCCATAGGCGACTCTGCCAACAGGATTATATTAGATATGTACGGCAAGATGCTCAAAGGCACAAACGACCGTCGCTGGCGAATAGAACACGCTCAGGTAGTTAGCAATGAGGACTTAGCGAAATTCAAGAAATTTAGCGTTATTCCCTCTGTGCAACCTACCCATTGCACCTCGGATATGCCTTGGGCTGGTGCAAGGTTGGGCTTCCCAAGAGTAAAAACAGCTTATCCCTATCAAAAACTCTATGAGCAGACCAAGATACTTGCTTTGGGAAGTGATTTTCCCGTAGAGGCAGTCAATCCTATCTACGGATTTCACGCTGCGGTAGCGCGACAAGATGCAGAAAATAAGCCTGAGGGAGGTTTTCAAATGGAAAATGCGATTAGCCGAGAAAATGCTCTGCGTGGCATGACTATTTGGGCGGCATACGCCAATTTTGAAGAAAAAGAAAGAGGAAGCATAGAAGTAGGCAAAGAAGCAGACTTTATTATCTTAGAAAATGACTTGATGACTACTGAAAATCACCAATTAAGAAGCATCAAGGTTCTTGCAACTTTTGTGAATGGAGAAAAGGTTTTTGAATACGAGAAAAAAAACTCATCAAATGCGAAAGCCTATTAGGGAAATATCATCGCGTTGGGCTTGTGTTTGCATAAAATTGTTCAGCTCTACTAATATGCGTCCATATTGCTCTTTTAAAGGAAGGTGAGATATATTTGTTAATAAATTCCTCAGTTGCTCTTTGCCAAATTTTTCTCCCCACGAGTTCTGTTGGTCTATAATCCCGTCGGTAAATAAGTAGATTATCTCACTTCCTTTAAGCACAAATTCATGATTTTCAAATGGCTTCGCCTCTGACTTTCTCCCACCTCCTATAGAACGTTTAGTACCTTTGATTTCTTTTAACTCTCCTTTGTCGGTGTAGAAAAGTTTAGACTTCGCTCCTGCAAAAGTAACTTTACAGTGCTTAGGGTTATGTTTATCGCTCTCTATCAGACAGATACCAATGTCCATTCCGTCATCATTTTTATTATTTTCCTGCTTTAAAGCATCTTTTACTTCTATATGCAAGACTTCCAGGATAGTGGCAGGGTCATGAATCTTGGTTTGAGTAACAATTTTATTCAATAAAGTATGTCCAATCATAGACATAAACGCTCCCGGTACTCCATGCCCCGTACAGTCCACCATAGCCACAAAGAGTTTATCATTTCTGCGGTTTATCCAATAAAAATCGCCTGAAACTACATCTTTTGGCATATAAAGCACAAAATATTCTGCAAAGCAATTACTAAGGTCTTCTTCATCAGGGAGGATAGCACTTTGAATTTGCTTGGCATATTCCAGACTTTTCATTAGTAGGTGCTGCTTTTCCTCTATTTTTTCAGATTTTTTACTGATTTCTTCTATGCTTTCGTGTACTTTGGTAAGCATATATTGAAAATCCTCTGATAGCCCCCCAATTTCATCTTTGGATTGAATGTTAATAACTTTTATATCCTTGGAAAAATTGCTATCTATCACCTCATTGATAGAACTGGATAGGCGACTAATAGGAAGACTAAGAGATTGGCTAATGAAAAATGCGAAAATAATAAAAACAACTGCGTAGAGGGCAATCGTAGAAAAAAAAGTATAGTTGATATTAGCATATACATCATTGGTCTTTTGAATAAGTAGGTGATTCAGAAGATTTAGCTGAATTAAAAGCTTGTCAGAAATTTGCCGCAGTTGTTTTTTTAATCCACTTTGGCTGTCAAAACCCATTTCCTTTTCTACATTGGCTAATTGCAAAAAAGTATCTTTGTAATTATTGATTAAATACCTGACCTCTTTCTGAGCCTCTACTTGTTTAATTTTTTTTATAACATCTTCTTCCAATTCTCTCAAAGCCAATATATTTTTTCTTACATAGTCCTCATCTTTTCTCAATATAAAATCCTTCTCATGACGGCGGACAGTAAGCAATATCGTTTTGTCCAAGGGATAAGGCGACTCTTCTATAGCATGAATGCTCTCACGCATTTTTCCCTCTAAGCCGTAGTCTTTAAAGCCCCTAATCAAGACAAGTTCATGAAGTTTATTGAAAACTTTACAGTATTCATCAATGTCTTTTTTTACTTCATCTAAGTCTGAAAGTAGCTCAAATTGACTTATTTCAGGGAACTGACGCAATGCTTCTATTTTAGTGTAGATGGTATTCAGTACTCTCTCGCGACGGTACAAATACTCGCTCTTGCCTGTACGGTAAAAATCTGGATTAATCGCCTCGTCCGTGAAAAAATCTTTTTCTAACTTATTTACAATGTGTATATTGCGGTCTATATCTCCGAGCAGGGCAACGATGCGTCCAAGTCTTTCTTCTTTGTTTGTAAACCACAGGTTTGAACCAATTACCATACAAGTAATCAAAAAAATGATGCCAAAAGAGAACAACAATTTAGCCTTGATGGTCTTGAAAGTATTAAACGGCATAAAGAAAATGTACGGCTTACATTGTTTTGCAAAGATACTCTTTGTTTATTACTAAATAATTACTAAACTTTGAAAGAAGTATGAAATTTTAACTTATATTAAAATACTTTGCGCTTGCTCTTTCAAATTATAATCAGACATCATCACTTCACCGTAAGCCCCTGCGGAGCGAATGGCTATCAAATCCCCTCTCTGCGTAACAGGCAGACTTACTTCTTTGCCAAAAAAGTCTGCGGATTCACAAATAGGACCGACCACATCATAAGTTACCCTTTCAGAAGAGGTAGAGGTAATATTTTCTATTTTGTGATAGGCTTGATAAAGCGCAGGACGAATCAGTACATTCATACCTGCATCAAGGATAGCAAACTGCTTGTCTGTACCTTTTTTTACATACAATACCCTGCTAATCAGCGAACCACATTGGGCAACAATAGAACGACCTAATTCAAAGTGTATGCGCTGCGAAGGTTTAGCTTTGAGATATTGATTAAAAATACTAAAATAGCTTTCAAAATCTGCGATACTTTCAAGGTCGGGATGTTGGTAGTTGATGCCTAACCCTCCGCCTACATTAATTTCTGTTAGTCTGATGTTTTGAGCAGTAAACCATTCTTGGATTTCATTTACTCTGAAACATAGGTTTTTAAAATTCTCTAAATCTTGGATTTGCGAACCAATATGAAAGTGAATCCCTACTAAATTGACATAAGTGCTATTTCTAATCACTTCTAAAATTTCATTCAACTCCGACATATTTACCCCAAACTTATTCTCCTCCTTTCCTGTAGTAATGTAATGATGTGTATTTGCCTCTACATTGGGATTAATACGAATAGCAATAGAGGCAATTTTACCTGATTTCTCAGCTAACTCATTGATTACCTGAATTTCTTGTAAGGATTCACAATTAAAGCAAAAAATATCTTTTTCCAAAGCAGTAAGAATTTCTTTGTCAGATTTTCCCACCCCTGCAAATACAATTTGGTCAGCCTGAAAACCTGTGGCTAAGGCTCGCAGTATTTCGTTCCCACTTACGCAGTCTGCTCCTAAGCCATAGCTACTAATAATTTTTAAAATCTCCTCATTGCTATTGGCTTTTAAGGCATAGTGAATATGAAAACGATATTTCTCTGCCAACTCCCTGACTTTTGCTAAGGTGCGATGAAGCAATGCCAAATCGTAGTAGTAAAAAGGAGTTTCAAGGGTTTTAAATTTTTCAATTAATTGATTGTCAAACATATTGATTGTGAATTTTTGATTACCTCATCGTCATTAAGGCGGCAACGGTTTCTATGCCGTTCCACAAATTTTGTATCCTGATATTTTCGTTTTCTGCATGTTGGTTATTGTCATGGTTAGGGATTCCCACAGTACTTGTAGGTGTATTTAGATGTTTTTCAAATAGATACAAGGGTAAGCTCCCCCCCGAACTCGGCAAAAGCACAATAGGCTCTTGGGAAGTGGACTGTACAGCTTTGACTACCTGCTGAGCAATGGGCAAATCCATTGGTGTTCTTTGGGCATTGTAGCCTCCTTTGGTGCTTACTTTGGCGATGAGTGGGTACTTCATACGCTCTTCGTCAGTAGGGTCTTCTTCTGTTACATAAAATCCCTGCTTGCGAATATGATTAATGACTTTTTCTACTTGCCGTACATGGTCATTCCCTTTGACCAAGCGTAAATCCAACACTACCGTCGCCGTAGTAGGGATTACGTTTGCCGCCATAGGTCCTACATTAGCACTTTGTATGCCATTGATATTTAGCGAAGGAAGGCTGATTGCTTCCACTAAGGACATTCCTCCGCCCTCTGGCTGAGCAAAACCTAACTCCAAACGCATTTGCTCATCTACCGAAGGAACTTGTGCAAGGGCTTGTTTTTCAGTAGTTGATAAAGGTATAACATCATCATAAAAGCCCTCTATTAAGACTTTGCCTGTGTCGTCTTTCATAGAAGCAAGCAAGCGAACTAACTGCATTGCAGGATTAGGCGCCCAGTTGCCATAATGTCCGCTGTGCAACGGTCTTTTAGAGGCAAAAACTTTGATGCTCATATTTACGTCGCCCCTTACCCCAAAAACTACCTGCTTGCGACCTGACTGGTGAACGGGTCCGTCTAAGATAATCCACAGGTCAGACTTTAATAAGTTTTTGTGTTTTTCTAAGATTTTACCTAAGTGAGGCGAACCTGCTTCCTCTTCTCCTTCAAAGAAAAATTTGATATTGGAAGTAGGTTTGATACCACTTTTTATAAGCGCATGATAGGCATTCAAAATACTAAATACTCCTCCCTTGTCGTCAGAGGTAGAGCGAGCATAGATGCGCCACTCAGGGTTGATAGCTTCGTCTTCTTTGGGCATAGGAATAATTTTTCCCTCTTTTTCAAGGGATTGGTCAGTAAAAATAGGAGTGAAAGGAGATAGCCCTTGCGACCACTGTAGGGGATTGACGGGCTGTCCGTCGTAATGAGCGTAAAAAATAAGTGTGCGTTTGGCATTAGGTACATTGACCTCTCCGTAGATAGCAGGAGGTGCAAAGCTTTCTGTTTTCCCTGCCTCTAACAATTGTACTTTCCCAATGCCTTTCTCTCGCATTAAATCCATAATGAAATAGGCATTTTTCAAAATATTGCTGCTGTCAGTAGCAATATTAGGAATAGAAAGCAGTTGTAAATATTCTTTTAACAGTTTATGTTCGTTTGCTTTGCGATAGTTTTGTATTTTCTCTATTACTTCTTGGGCATAACTCCGAGTTGTAAAAAGAAAGCAAAGGCTAAGCAACAAGTAAAATATTCTCATAACTATTCATCTTTACAGTATTTTCTCAAAACATTTTGTAATGCGAATTAACGTATTTTTCTTTTAAAAATATATTCTGACCTTGTTAGAAAACAAAAAAGACTTCCTAAATAAAATTTAAGAAGTCTAAGCGATAATATAGATATGCCAACTTAACTATTTGCCTGATAGTATTTTGCTTTTAGTTTAGTTTCTTACTGCCATCTCCTTGATAAACAAAGCGAAAAGTATAATATCTTGATTCAGAGGTGCTTGATGGCGCAGTGGGCGCATCTTTATAGTAGCTCAAAATTTCCATTTTGGCAAACTTCCCGTCACCTGTGCGAATCACAAGTACCCTTCCTGGTATAGGACTCACAATGTTTGTAGTAGGATTGTAATTGTACCACCCTGCTCCTGAGCTAGTTGGAATAGCCAAACTCGTAGGAGAGTTATCTTGAGCAAAAGTAGCATTAGCAGGGACTTCTTTCAACTCATCAAATAAGCCTGTATGGATATAAGCCCCACCTTGTCCTGTGCGTATCGCTCCTCCGTTAACGATGATAGTTGTACCTCTAAAACCTATATCCCACTTATTCGTAGCACTGTCCGTATTGGCAACGATTTTATTTTCTTTAAAGCTGAAAAGTGTAAATCGGTTAGTCCCTCCTATCGTCTGCCCGGTAGCAGGGTCTCTCGAGATAGGGTCTGCCGCTATGTTTCTTACTATCTGTGCTACTAAGGGTGCGGGCGCAACTTCTTCTTTTCTCGAGCAAGAAGAACTAAACAAAACAAGTAAAATAATGAGAACAACAAACAAGTTATCTAAATTTTTCATAAATTAATTTTTGCATTTAGTTTTTAATAAGATTAATTCTAAATAACGATGCAAATATAGTAAGACAAAAATAAAAATCCAAAATTAATTTAGATTTAGTCTAAATTAATTTTGAAAAATACAACAAAAAAAGCATTGCTCTTTTCAAATTCAGCAATGCTAAGAATAAAATTCAATTTGGATTATTTATCCTCGAATCTGGCGACTACTTCAAATTTAGCTATGGCTTTCCATTCAGGATTATTTTTTTGTAGGTCATCTAAGGCTTTTCTTTTAGCATCTTCTGAACTTTTACAACCTAAAGCTGTTCCATAAGCCATCAAAACTTTTCCAGACTCGCTGGTATAAGTACTTTTGATGATGATTCCGTATCCTTTTTTTGGAGTGCTTACGCAAGTAAAAGTTTTTAATTCTGTAATTTCCTTTTCAAAAAGGCGGTCTTCCATAATAGAAGCAAGTTCGTCTTCGGAAGCATCGTAAGCATAATAGTAATCTACTTTTTGATTACTATTCACATTTTTGTCTTTGGCAACAAAAACTTTGGACTGTGATTGTGCTGAAATGGAAAGTAAGAACAGCACAGCAAAAAAGGAATATGCTGTAGCTTTTTTACAAAGAGTAATTATCTTGCTCATTTAAGTAAGTAAGAAATGTAGGTAAATAAATATCAGTGCGTTAGTAAATGAAGCGTGGGGTAAAGAGAAAAATATACAAGTACAATGATGAAAAACCTGTGATGGAATCAAAGTACTTTATAATACCAAATGACGAATTGATAACGATTACAAGTTACATATAGTTTCATTAAAATAAAAATATTTTAACTAAAATTTACTTTTTATTCTAACTACTTATTTATTAAGTGAAAAACGACTTCTTTTCTTTTTGATATACACAAAGTTTATATCTTTGCTCAAATATGTAATTAGCTTCTTTATGCTGGATATTCAAAAAAAATTAACCAATTCTTTTTACATATTATTAAGCCTACCTGCTACGGCTATGGGCTTTGCGCTGTCTGTTCAGATAGCTTCTTTAAGTTGGATAATGAGTACTAAGTACAACTTAGATATAGAAAGCGTAGGGTATGTATGGGCTTCAGGACCTTTAGCAGGCATCATAGGGCAGTTAGCTGTGGGGGTAGTAAGCGACAAGGTCTGGCTTTGGGGAGGCAGAAGGCGACCTTTTATCTTAATAGGAGGCGCCTTGGCTTCGCTGATGTTGTTAGCTTTGCCCAATATCGGCAAATTAAGTAATTTATTAGATTTTATAGACTTACTTTGGATAGCCATCGTGATTGCTCTGATATTAGACCTATCCATCAACATAAGCTTTAATCCTACACGCGCTATCATTGCTGATGTAACTCCCAAAGGAGTTCAACGCACCAAAGGCTATACTTGGATGCAAACTATCTCAGGTATGTTTGGAGTGCTGGCGTATCTGATTAGTGTAGCGTGGGGGAATTATTTACTTATCTATTTGAGTATGTTTTTGGTATTCCTTTTTTCTTTTATTCCCCCATTCTTTATCAAAGAACCCGAAGTATTAGAAGAAAGTGATAAGCAAACAGAAGAGCCTGTAAAAGCTAACAAAACTCAGCTAAAAGCACTTTTCCAGATTTACCTTGCTCATGCTTTTACTTGGTTAGGAGTGCAAACCATGTTTGTATTTGTTTTTGCGTATTTTAAACAAAAGATGAGTCCCCTTGATGCTTCCTTGTCCGATACAGCATTAGGTCAGATGATAGGTATTTCCTTTGCGATTTTAAATACCGTAGGCTTCTTGCTTCCCTCTTCTGTTTTAGAACCTCTTTCACGAAAAATAGGTCGGGTAAAAACACATAGCTTAGCTATTGCTATAATGGCTCTGGGCTATCTGGCTATTGTTTTCTTTGGCACATCACCTTTCTTATTTTATTTGCTCATCGCTATTGTAGGGATAGGTTGGGCGGCGACGGTCAGTCTTCCTTTTGCAATTATGACTGAAAAGATAGATAAAAATAAAATGGGCTTTTTCATGGGTGTTTTTAATCTTTCTATAGTACTGCCCCAATTAGCAGTTAGCTTGTTTTTTGGAAAAATTATTGAGAATGCAGCTGATAAAAGCATTATTTTCATTATTTGTGCTATCGCCTTAGCTATTTCCTCTCTGATATGGTTGAGCGTAAAGGAAAGTAAGAGCAATGCTATGGCATATACCAATTAAAAACTAATTTCATCTATTTTCTCTTGGTATTTAAATCTGGCACTTTTGCGCTTGCCTAAATATTTGAAGTGAGTAAAATTTTCTTGGTCGTCATACAAGTCCATGAGAATAGTATTGCTATGCTTGATGGTTTTGATTTGGGCAATTCCTTCTATCTTAGCCAATATCCATACCGCAAAAATGTCTTCTTTTGCATTTACAAATTTCCCATGAAATTCAGGCACGTAAACTCTCCCGTCTATTTCCAAAGTAAAATGCTTTTTTAAATAGGCTATAATAAACTTGTCTGTATCAGCGTGTTCCTTATCAGTAGCAAGATATAAGCGAGTGCGATAAGTGTTTTCTAAAATTTTTTCCAAATCATCTATAAATACTTTGTGGACTATCTCTAATGATTGGTCTTTGGGGTTATGCTCTACATCGGTAATAGAAAGATGAATAGGGTGATAACTCCTTTTTGATGAGGAAACAGACAAAAAGGAAAAGCAAAAATAAAATAGGAATAGTAATAATATTTTTTTTGACATAATATTAAACGACGTACCTTATTACAAAATTAGTGATTTTATTTATTAGAAGCAGAGATTCCCTTTTACAATTCTATTTTTTCCTTGTAAATCTTTGAGAACTTTGACTTCTTGAAAGTGCAAAGACAAAAGTAAATCAGCTACTTGCGTGCCAAAATTTTCATTAATCTCAAAGTATAGTTTCCCCCCCTTTCTAAGTTTTTCCAAAGCGAGCAGAGCAATACGTTCATAAAATAATAATGGCTGATTATCAGGCACAAATAAAGCCTGCATAGGTTCATAATGAAGCACATTGACTTGCATATTTTCTTTCTCTATTTCTCTGATGTATGGGGGGTTACTTACGATAACATCAAAAGCAGGCAGCGAGTCTAAGTTAGAAGACAGAATATCAAGCTGGTGAAATAAGACAGGAACTTCATTTTTTTGGGCATTTTTTTGGGCTATTGCTAATGCTTCTTGGCTGATGTCTATGGCGTGAATCTCGGCATATTTCAAATATTTACCCAAGCCTATTGGAATACAGCCACTTCCCGTGCCTATATCCAATATACTCAGAGGCGAAACATGTCTATTTTCTTGAATAATCAAATGCACCAGTTCCTCAGTTTCTGGTCTTGGGATAAGCACCGCAGGAGTTACCATTAGATTTAGCCCGTAGAAATGAGCCTCTCCAAGCACATACTGAACAGGCTCGTGTTGCTGCAAGCGATAAATACAGGCATCAAGACTTTTTTCATTGTATTGATTATCACTAATTTCTCTATTCAAAATAACATCGCGTTTTTTCATTTGATACAAAAAAGCGATGAGTAGGAAAGCAATATTTTGTGCTTCTCGCTCCTCGTAAATCGCTTTTAAGGACTGAACAATGTATGAAAAAACTTCTTTACTTGGCATAAAAAATTAAATAAAAAACTGTGGCAAAATACAACAAATATGCGATTTGAAGCTAAAAAATGGCTTAATATGTATTATCTGCAACCTAACAAATTATCAGTGCGTAGTGGTTTAGGTTACATAATAGGGTTTCCTAAGGTTAAATTTCGTTAAATTCAAAACACTATACAACAGCAAATCTGGCTAATTTACTTTTATAAATTATTCATAAACAATACCTTGATAGACGGTAAGTAGTTTTATTTGCGAACAGACGTACTTTTAACAGTTTGAAATGATGTTTTTAAGCTAAATTTTCCTATCCTTTGCTGAATATTTTGCTAAATTGCGACGTTTTTTCGTGATGATTTAAAACAAGGTATGGGAAAGCCAATGGAAGAACTGATAGATAAATCTCAGGTCCCTCAGCACATCGCTGTTATTATGGATGGCAATGGCAGGTGGGCTAAAAAGAGGGGAATGAATAGAGTATTTGGGCATAGGAATGCGATTCAGGCGGTAAGAGAAATCTCAGAAGGCTCTGGGGAATTAGGGGTAAAATACTTGACTTTATATGCTTTTTCTACTGAAAACTGGAGTCGTCCCATTTCAGAAGTAGAGGCGCTAATGGAGCTTTTAGTCAATGCAATTCGCGATGAGTTACCTACATTAATGAAAAATAATGTTAAGCTATTTAGCATTGGGGATATTTCGGGCTTACCAAGTTCTACACAAAATCAGCTTGCCCAAGCCATAGACATGACTAAGAACAATACAGGACTAAATTTAATCATTGCCCTCAGTTACAGCGGAAAATGGGACATAGTAGAGGCAACTAAAAAAATAGCAGAGCAGGTAAAGCAAGGCAAGATTCACACGGAAGATATTAATGAGCAACTTTTTGCTAAATATTTATCTACTAACTATGCCCCTGATGTGGACTTAATGATTCGTACAGGTGGCGACCATAGGATTAGCAATTTTATGCTTTGGCAGTTAGCCTATGCCGAGTTATATATCATGGAAGATGTTTTCTGGCCTGATTTCAGAAAAAAGCATTTATTTGAAGCCATTTTAGATTATCAAAGACGAGAACGCAGATTTGGAAAAACAAGTGAACAATTACAAAAGGCAACTACTCATGAAGTTTAAAAAAATTGTATCTTATATTATTCCTTTTATTTTACTATTCATTAATTCTTCTCTGTTTGTCCATGCCCAACGCATGGGAATTGGTCTGAATCGTCCTAAAAAAGTAGAAGTAGATTACGGAAACCCCAAGGAGTACATCATTGGCGGTATTAGCGTCATAGGTTCTGAGTTTTTAGAGCGAAATGCTTTACTTTCTATGACAGGTTTGAAAGAAGGAGATAAAATCAGAATTCCAAGCGAAGAGACAAGTAATGTAGTTCGTAAACTTTGGAAAAGTGGTATCATTGGTGATGCTAAATTGGAAATCGCTAAGTTAGAAGGAGATAAGGTATTTTTAGAAGTAACCGTCAAAGAAAGACCAAGACTTTCTCGTACTATTTTCGAGGGTGTACCCAAAGGACAGCACGAAACCCTTGCGGATAAAATCAAGTTGGTGAAAGGTAAAATTGTTACTGATGCGATGATTAAAAGAGCAGAGAACATCATCGTTAATCACTATGCAGAAAAGGGTTTTAAAAATACCAAAGTAAGAACAATCCAAAGGAAAGATACTCTTCTTTCCCGCTCCAATACTGCTTATTTACTTATCAATATAGACAAAGGAAGTAAAGTAAAAATTAATAAGATAGAATTTGAAGGAACGACAGGAGCGTTTTCAGAGAAAGTCCTCAAACGCAAACTCAAAAAAACCAAAGAAAAGCGATTTGGACGCATTTTCTCTCCCTCTAAGTTTGTGCAGAAAGAATTTGAAAAAGACAAAGAAAAGCTTATTTCTTTTTATAATAAAAATGGCTACAGAAACGCCATGATAGAAGCAGATTCTATCTGGGACGAAAATGAAAAATTAGTCAATATCCGCTTGAAAATACATGAAGGGAAAAAGTTTTACTATCGCAAAATAGATTGGGTCGGCAACACGGTATATCCTGACAGCATCCTTACGCAAGTGCTTGGAATTAAAAAAGGAGACGTGTATAATCCAGAGGAGATGAGCAAACGACTCAATTATAGCCCTACTTCTACTGATATTACTTCACTTTATATGGACGATGGCTATTTATTTTTCAACGTAGAACCTGTTGAGGTTCAAGTAGATGAAGACTCTATAGATATAGAAATGCGTATTTACGAAGGAGAGCAAGCCAATATCAACAAGGTGAATCTTAAAGGGAACACACGCACCAGCGACCATGTAGTCCACAGAGAACTTCGCACTATACCCGGTGCCAAATTTAGCCGCTCAGATGTAATTCGTACTCAAAGAGAAATCGCCGCTCTCAACTACTTTGACCCTGAGAAAATAGCCCCTAATATGAATCCCAATGTGGCAGAAGGTACAGTAGATATTACTTGGGGCTTAGAAGAGCGACCAAGCGACCAAATAGAGCTTTCTGGTGGCTGGGGTGGCTTCTTTGGCTTCGTAGGTACAGTGGGTTTGGTGCTGAACAACTTTTCCATGAAGAAATTTTCCAAGTTCAAAGATTGGAAAGGGATTCCCCAAGGCGATGGTCAGCGTTTAGCTTTGAGAGTGCAGGCAAATGGTCGCCGTTTCCAAAACTATTCTTTGACTTTTACCGAACCTTGGTTAGGCGGGAAAAAACCTAACGGATTCTCTTTTAGCTTAAACCATTCCGTAAGCCGATTCATAGATTTTAACACACAAAGAACTACAGGTTCTTTGCAGATTAGTGGAGTTACAGCAAGCTTAATTCGCCGCCTAACCTTCCCTGATGACTGGTTTACTATGAGCAATTCACTTGGCTTTCAGCATTATAATTTGAATAATTATCAAGGTTTTGGTTTGGCTGACGGCAGGTATAACAGTATTACATTTAACACTACGATTTCGAGAAATAGTATTGACAACGTACAGTATCCTCGCACAGGCTCTACGGTTTCTTTAAGTCTGGCACTGACACCTCCTTACTATTCTATTTTGGGAAAAAACCTGTTTGATAGAACAGAAGGCGTAAAGTGGGTTGAGTATCACAAATGGATGTTTGACAATGCCTGGTATCAGCAAATTGTGGGAAATCTGGTATTGAGTGCAAGAGCGCACATGGGCTTTATCGGTTCTTATAATCCTAATGTAGGTATTACGCCATTTGAAAGGTTTGTTTTAGGAGGTAGCGGTATGACTTTCAATAATTTCCTTTTAGGTACAGAAATTATCGCTTTGAGAGGCTACCAAGACCAATCAGTGATTCCCTTGCAATCCAATGAAAACGGCGGATTGATATACAGAACTCCTAACCAAGGCGGGCAAGGAGGAATTATTTATAATAAATACGTCGTAGAACTTCGCTACCCTCTATCATTGGCACAGTCTGCAACTATCTTCGTGCTTGCTTTTGCGGAGGGAGGGAATAATTGGGGTCGCTTCTCAGATTTCAATCCCTTCAACCTGAAACGTTCTACCGGAGTTGGAGCGAGAATATTCATGCCTGCCTTCGGCATGTTGGGGATTGACTGGGCTTATGGATTTGATAGCATCGCCGGAGCGCAACAAAACGTAGGGGGAGGTCAGTTTCACTTCATCATCGGACAACCCATTAGGTAATTAGCAACTAAAAAAATATGAAACAACTGCTTTTATTTTTTGTATTTATGTCCATTTTTTTAAACTCTTATGCCCAGCGTTTTGGGTACGTGGACACACAAAAAATTGTGGAGAAAATGCCTGAATATGCTACCGCTCAGGGCGAATTGGATAAGATGACTCAACAGTGGCAAAGCGAATTAGAAGAAAAACAAAAAGCCCTTGGCAAAATGCGTCTGGATTTTGAAACTGAAAAATTACTGCTTACTGATGATATGAGAAGGCAGAGATTGACAGAAGTGGAAGCCAAAGAAAAAGAAATCAGAGATTTCCAGACCAAGATTTTTGGAGTAGAAGGTTTACTTTTTCAAAAAAGAGTAGAACTGATGAAGCCTATCCAAGATAAGTTAGCTGAGGCGATGGCAAAAGTAGCACGCAAACGCAAACTAAGTTTCCTCTTTGACCGAGCAAGCGATTTGAGCATTGTCTATGCAGACCCCACCCACGACTACTCAGATATTGTCATGGAGGAACTTGGTCTGAAGCCTAAAGGCAATTAACAATTTTTACAATACCTATGCGATTTGCATAAAATTAATGGTTCGTTAATTGCAGATTTGATGTTAAATATGCAACTTTGCCGGAAAATCTTTGAGGACAAATAGTAAATTTAAAGCAAAATACCAAGCATTTGATTCCTCTTGTTCTTACAAGTTGTAATAATCAAAGAAGTTTAGTAAACATTTAAAAATCAAGCATTTCCAATGAAAAAATTATTCACCTTTGTAGCGTTTGCTTTAGTATTGATGAGTGGACAGGCTTTTTCCCAAATAAAAGTTGGCTATACAAACGCAGATGTTATCTTATCGCAATTACCCGAGGCTAAAACCATAGAAGCTGAACTAAAAGCGTATAATGCACAACTTTCAAAAGAGTTAGACACAAAACAAGCAGAATTTGAAAAAAAATACAAAGAATATGCTGAGGGCGTACAAAAAGGAACTTTTACCCCTGTAATAAGAGAAGCTAAAGAAAAAGAATTACAATCTTTGCAGCAAAACTTACAAGACTTTCAGCAAAAAGCACAAGCAGATTCTCAGAAAAAGCAACAAGATTTACTTACCCCCGTATTTGACAAAATTCAAAAAGCCATTGATGATATTGCCAAAGCTGAAAACTTTGATTTTATTTTTAGTACAGATGTAGCAGGTGGAGCGCCTATCTTACTTTTTGCTAAGGAGGAACATAACATTACTAACAAAGTGATTATCAAATTAGGAGGTACACCTATTCCTACTGATAAGAAGTAAATCCTATTTTTTTCTTATCTTTGCAAACAATATAATTTGAAATACTTATTTTCAAGTTGTATTGTTTTTATTTTTTATGTAATTGCATGAAAATCAATTTAATAGAAACAAAAGAAGTTCAAAAAACAGCCGTTTTGGTGGCTGTCATTACTCAAAAGCAAACCGAAGAGCAAGCCGTAGAATACCTCGACGAGTTAGAGTTTTTGGCAGAAACGGCGGGCGTGAGAACGATTTATAAGTTTAAGCAAAAATTAGAAAAACCCGATGGGAGGTATTTTGTGGGAAAGGGGAAAATGGAAGAGATAGTAGCGTATGTCAAAGAGCACAAGCCTGATATGGTGATTTTTGATGATGATTTGAGTAGTTCACAAATTCGCAACTTAGAAAAGCTCTTGACCTGCTCGATTCTTGACCGCAGTCTGCTGATTATTCAGATTTTCATGCAGCGAGCGCGTACAGCTCAGGCACGAACCCAAGTAGAGCTGGCTCAGTATGAGTATGTTTTGCCCAGACTGACACGCATGTGGACTCACCTTTCGCGCCAGCAGGGGGGGCGTGGTACTCGCGGGGGTCCGGGAGAAAAAGAAATAGAAACTGACCGCCGTATCGTCAGGGATAGAATTGCTTTCTTAAAAAATAAACTCAAAGAAATTGAGAAACAAAACCTTACTCAAAGAAAATCACGTGACAAAATGGTGCGTGTAGCTTTAGTAGGTTATACGAATGTGGGGAAATCTACTCTGATGAATCTACTTGCCAAATCTGAGGTTTTTGCAGAAAACAAACTCTTTGCTACAGTAGATGCCACTGTCCGCAAAGTAACCCTTGCAGGAATACCTTTTTTACTTGCAGATACCGTGGGTTTTATCCGCAAACTCCCCACTACCCTCATCGAGGCTTTTAAATCCACCTTAGCAGAGGTGATAGAAGCAGATATTTTGCTTCATGTAGTAGATATTTCGCACCCTGCATTTGAGGAGCAGATAGAAGTAGTAAATAAAACCTTAGCAGAGATAGGAGCTTCGGATAAGACAGTCATTTTGGTTTTTAATAAGATAGACCAGTACAAAAAACAAGAACATGAGGAGTTTGATTTTGCTATGAATGGTACGCCTTCTTTACAAGATTTAAAGCAAATGTACTTAGGGAAGCAACCCAGAGCCATTTTTATCTCTGCCACGAAAAAAGAAAATATACAAGAACTAAGAAATCTGATGCTACAAGAAGTAGCCAAAAAATATTATACTATTTACCCCAATTATTTAAAAGAAGATATTAATTTGGTTCGTCTTTTGTCAAATGATTAAAAGATTTTCGCATATCTTTGCCAATAATGATAAATACTATATCTTGTAAATTAGATATAGTTTTCAAAACAGTAATCATGGTCAATTAAACAATTTTTTAGACTACATTCAAAATTTTATTTGCCAGCAGAGTACTTAGTCGTTTACAATATTCATGGAAAACGAAAAATTTAATATACTTTACGTTGATGATGAGGAGGATAATTTAAGAATTTTTAGGGCATCTTTCCGAAGGGAGTTTAATGTTTTTACTGCATCTAACACAATTGCTGCCAAAGAAATACTTTATAAGAATGATATTCATGTCATTATCACAGACCAACGCATGCCCGATAAGACAGGTGTAGAATTCTTGGAAGAGATTGTTAATGACTTTCCTGATGTTGTGCGCATTATTCTTACCGCATTTAGTGATACAACAGATATTATTAGGGCTATCAATAAGGTAGGCATCTACCGCTATCTTACTAAGCCTTGGGATATAGATGACCTGACCATGACTATTAAAAGTGCTATTAACAACTTCATGCTCAAGCGTCAGAATCGTGATTTAGTCATTAATCTCCAACGCACCAACGAAGAACTCATCAAAGCCAATGAGGACTTGAAGCAACGCAATAAAGAACTGGACGAGTACGTCTATCGTATTTCCCATGAAGTACGCGCCCCGATTTCCTCTATTATGGGCTTGTTTTACTTGCTCAAAAATCTTGAAAATAACAATGATACAGAAACTATTAAATACTATCTGAATCTTATTGAGCAGAACATCAACAAATTAGATATTTTTATTCGTTCTGTACTACAATACTCTGCTACCAAAGATTTTGA
>Ga0272446_1001630_pt1 | contig 32172 bp, 37 predicted proteins | sample YNPCB0061_FD_194587 | JGI IMG/M metagenome (GOLD analysis project Ga0272446, IMG submission 194587) | Hot spring microbial mat communities from Yellowstone National Park, WY, United States - YNP-CB-006-1 | ecosystem: Environmental > Aquatic > Thermal springs > Hot (42-90C) > Sediment | place...
ACGTCCACGAACGGCTGCTCCATGGACACCCCCCCGACGTCGTCTTCACCCACCTCTTCGCCAAGCAGCGACCGCTCCTGGCACCGTGATCGTACGCCGCCATGATCCAAAACACAACAGTCGAGTTCTATAGCTACAAGCGAGTTGAGACTCTCGGCGACATTGAGAGCTACCTCGGCGACGATACGGCAGCGGAGCAGCACTACGAGCGCGCGCTGGCCCTTTCAACGAGCTACCGCGAAACCTGGGCTGACACCGAGTTGCGGCTCAAACTCGCCTGGTGCGCCTTGCGCAAACAGCGATGTGAACAGGCCCGTGCCCATATCGATGCTGCGCTCGCCCAATGTGAGCTTGGCCGTGGCGAGCACGGGGGCAGCCGCAGTCTCAATTACGTGCACGGGCTCGCCCTGGCGACCTTAGCTGATCTCTACTTGCATCAACTCGATGTCGACTCTGCTCTTATCGTAGCTCGTGATGCCACTAAGATGGCCAGCCGCCTTGGCCAGTCCTATGGAGAGAAGGCCCGTCTGTACACCTACCTGGCATGGCAGCTCTACCTTCACGGCGAGACGGCTGAGGCGCGTGCGCTGGCAAGGCGCGCCTGGGCAGCATTGGATCAGTGGGTGCCCATTGAGTCAACGCAGACGCAGGCCATGCGCACAACCCTCACCACCGTTCTGGGAGGCCAACACCAGCGACCTCGATCTACACTTACCATGACGCTCCCCCCTTTCGCAACGATGGTTGCTACGGCGCTGGATGCCGCACGCAAGATGGAAAGCTGGTCAGAGCAAGCCTGGGCGCTTCACACCCTGGCCCCGTATCTAAAGCCTGGGCAACTCCAGCCGCCCTTCGACGACATTATCGTCTGGGGCGAGGAAGACCGGCGCTTCTTCGCGCCCTACCGGATCTTGTTGGAGGCCGATTTTGCCCTAGCTATGGAGGGACCGCGCAAGCGTGTAGCGTCAATTGTTAAGGCTCTGGTTCGGCTGGAGCCCAACGCGTTCGGCATACTCGCTAACGAGCCTCTGTATGCGGAAACGCTGCTGCGCCTGCGCGATCAGGTCGAGCCTCACCTCCGAGAAGTGATTGTTCACCGCGTCGAGACCTGTGCCGCTACGTGGGGCGATCAGCTCGGCAGTAGTGGCGATGAACATCTTTGTGGACCAGTGGAAGGCCTGACAGTCCTCCTGTCAGACGTCCAGGAGCAGACGAAATCGAAGTTGGTCGGACAGATTGAGGCATGTCTGCTAAAGCAACTCCAAGGGCAAACCTACTCGTCCTCGGTCTTTCTTGCAGCCCTTCCTACGCTCGCCAGGCTGGGCGCCGGCGCTGCCGTGGTCGAGGCCATCGTGAAAGCTCAGCCGCGCAGCCCAAGGATGTGGATTGCTTGCCTGGCACACGCGGTAGCGCTCAACCTTGATGAACTACGCGGGTGGATTGTCGAAACGGTTCTGGGTAACCTCAAGCGGAGCGCTCCTTACGGCTCAACGACAGAGATCGCCGAGATCATCTGCCACCTGGCGCCATACCTTCAGGGCGACGAAATCCATCAGGCGCTTACGCTTGCCACGCCGGTGCGGGCCATCGTCCCTCGCGTCCGCGCGCTTGTGGCGGTGGCAGCAGCCCTCCAATCTGAAGAGCGAGAAGCAGTGCTGGTACCGGCCTGGCAGGCCGCCAGTCGCAGTAAGCATGCTGACACGATTGGCGAGGCGCTAACGACCATTGTCGTCCATGTTGCAGCGAGCAACCGAGTATAGCTCGATGTCGAATATACAACGTACACACAGGCCAATCGTAGCCCTTCGACTGGTGGTACCAACCGCTCTATGTCATATCCACAGATCCTCCTCGGCGAGTGCACGTGGGGCGACGACGCGGTCAGCCGCACCGTGGTGCGCGAACTGCTCGGCACCAAGACGCCCCTCGTCCTCGCGGAGTTGCCGCAGGGCGGCCAAGGCTGGAGCGTGACCCACGCGATCTTCGCCCGCGCCGGCCTCACCGAGGCGGCGGCGCAGGAACTGACCGCGCATCAGGGACTCGCCATAGACCTCCACCGCCTGATGCACGACCTGGCCCACGAGGAGGCCGAGTAGGAGGAACGAGCCAGGTCCACGCTTTGTCTCACCCCGAGGACGTGCCAGCGAGCTGCGAGCTGGCAAAAAAGGATCATGGCGAATGAGATGTTTATCCTGAACTATGGTGACCCCAGAGCGGGTCACAGCCCCAGGATGAACCGGGCGATGAGCAGATAGATCGCTAGCCCGGTAGCGTCGACCAGCGTCGTGATCAGCGGCGCTGAGACCAGGGCCGGGTCGAGCCCAAACCTGTAGGCAAGCAGCGGTACCATCGCACCGATCGTGTTGGCCCAGGTGCAGATCGCCACCACGGTCAGACCAACCACGAGCGCCAGGTCCGCGCCGTTGCCGAGCAGGAAGGCCAGGCCGAAGCCGGCCACTCCTAGCAGCAGCCCGAGCAGCAAGCCGCTAAGGAGCTCGCGCCCCACCACCCGCCAGAGATCGCGCGGGCGGATCTCGCCCACCGCGAGGCTGCGCACCATTGTCGAGACCGTCTGCGCCCCGGTGTTGCCCCCGGTGCCGATCAGCAGCGGGATGAAGAAAGAGAGCGCCACGACCTGCTCGAGAGCCCCCTCGAACCAGCCAAGCACGTTGACGGTGACCGTTCCGGTCAGGAAGAGGATCAGCAGCCAGCCGACCCGCCGGCCGATTGTGCGCCGGATCGAGGTGGTGAAGTAGGACTCGTCCGTGGCCCCCTCCTGCACGCCCCCGAGGCGCAGCACATCCTCGCTTCCCTCCTGCACCAGCACGTCGACGACATCGTCAACTGTCACGACCCCCAGCATCTCGCCGCTCGCCGCAACCACGGGGATGGCCAGCAGGTCGTACTGGGAGACGAGCCGGGCGACCTCTTCCTGGTCGGTCTCCGGGGTGACGCGCGCCGCCGGCTCGGCTGCAATCATGCTGAGCTGCTGCTCCGGCGGCGCCAGCAGCAGCGCGCGCAGGGTTACGACGCCGGTCAGGCGGCGCGCGTCGTCGAGCATATAGAGATCACTCAGCGTCTCAACCTCGTTCGCCGCCTGTCGCAGCGTGGCCAGAGCCTCTGTGCTGGTCTGCTCAGGCGTAATCTGTACAAACGCCTCGGTCATCAGACGGCCGGCGCTGCGTGGCGGGTAGGCCAGGTGGCCGCCAGCGCCGACGGCAGCAGCCCGAAGACCAGGGTCTGCTCATCGTCGGCGAGCCGGTCGATCACGTCGGCGATGTCGGCAGGGTGATGCTCGGCCAGCAGGCTGCGCAGCTCCTCGACCTTGTCTTCGTCGAGCGCCGCCCGCACCTGCGCCTCAAGCTGCTCCAGATTCACCACAGTGGTCATTGCGCCAATCACTCCTCATCACGCAGCTTCACGCCTCATCTCCCACTTCAGCCTGCTGGAGGAGCGTCGCGAGCGCGGCGGCCTCCCGCTGTTCGGCCCAGGTGGCCCAGGCCAGCACCCGCTCCAGCCCTACTACTGGCAGGAACCAACGACAGAGGCTCGCACCTATCACCATCTGCGGGGGTACCTTGAGCTGAAGCTGCTTGAGGCGACGGGCACAGCGCGCCAGTTCCTGCTCCTCGCGTGCGGCCAGCCGGCGCATAGCAGCTGCGGAACGCGCATCCGGCATTTGAGCCGTCAGCGCCTGGTAGATCTGCACCAGCATGCTCCGGCGGCCCCAGCTGTATTGCAGCGTGCGGCCAAGCAGGTGGCGCGCCCGGCGCTCACCGATCGTGCTACGCATCAGACCCGCCATCGCACCACCGTCCTGCCGGAGCGTGATCCACCCCGGCCCAGAAACAAAACGCCCCTCGGCCACAGCCAGAGGAGCGCAAACCCGGTTTGCGTCTTTCCCCCCTGGTTGAGCTTAAGCCCTCCTGCAACGTAGCGGCGGCGCCGCAGTCACCTTGGCGTGGCCCTTATGCCGAGCCGCGCTGTGTGCCCCTTAGCGTCTCTCGACGGGCCGGGACAGTGACCTGTGTTCGCAGGAGTGCCGCGCCTAACGAAGGAACGACACCGACATGTTCTGTTGTCGCCAGCATTGTAGGCGCCAGCGCTCGGGCGTGTCAAGCGTACGGACGCATCGAACGGCTCGTGCTGCACACCGCTAGCTCGGACAGATTTGGGTTCAGGGCATGGCATTGAGAAGCGCTGCGCCGAGAGGTGTGGCAGAATCACACCATGCTCGACCACCTGCGCCAGCGCGCCTGGACGCTCAAGCGCGAGACCTACGCGCTGTTCTTTGCCTACCGCGACCCGCGCACACCCTGGTATGCGCGGGTCGTCGCCGCGTGTGTGGTCGCCTACGCCTTCAGCCCGATCGACCTGATCCCCGACTTCGTGCCGCTCCTGGGCTACCTCGACGACCTGATCCTCGTGCCGCTCGGCATTGCGCTGGCCCTGCGGCTGATCCCCGCCGAGGTCATGGCCGAGAGCCGTGAGCGCGCTGCGGACGCGGCCCAGCGCCCCACCAGTTGGGCGGCTGCGGCCGTGATTGTTACGCTCTGGCTCGCCCTTGCCGCGCTGGGCCTCTGGTGGTGCTGGCGGCTCGTCGCACGCTGAGCGGGGCCAGGAGCGACGAGCCGGCCGCCCTCGCGCCTATCGCGCCGCCAGCGGGAACGCGGCAAGCCCGGCGTAGACGGCGCTTGACCCCAGCTCGCGCTCGATGCGGAGCAGCCGGTTGTACTTGGCCGTGCGCTCGCCACGCGCGGGTGCCCCGGTCTTGATCTGCCCCGTGCCCATCGCCACCACGAAGTCGGCGATCGTGGTGTCCTCGGTCTCGCCCGAGCGGTGCGACACCACGGCGGTGAAGCCGGCCCGGTGGGCCTCGCGCACCGTCTGGATGGTCTCGGTCACGGTGCCAATCTGGTTGAGCTTGATCAGGATGCTGTTGCAGCTGCGCTCCAGGATCGCCCGGCGCAGGAACTGCACGTTGGTGACCAGCAGGTCGTCGCCCATAATCTGGATGCGGTCGCCGAGCCGCGCGGTGAGCTTCGCGAAGCCGGCCCAGTCATCCTCGGCCAGGCCGTCCTCAATCGAGAGGATGGGGTACTGGTCAACCCAGCGCGCCCAGTAGTCCACCATCTCGTCGCTGCTCAGGGTCAGCCCCTCGCGGGTGAGGTGGTACTTCCCGCCCTCGTAGAAGGAGCTGGCCGCCGGGTCAAGGGCGATAAAGCAGTCCTTTCCTGGCGTGTAGCCGGCCTTCTGGATTGCCTCCAGGATGACCTCGATCACCGCCGCGTTCGACGGCAGCGAGGGCGCGAAGCCGCCCTCATCGCCGATGTTGGTCGAGGCGCCGCGGGCGTGCAGCACGGCCTTGAGGGCCTGGTAGACCTCGGCCCCGCAGCGCAGGGCCTCGCGGAAGCTGGGCGCGCCCGTGGGGGCCAGCTTGAACTCCTGGAAGTCGCTAGAGTTCTCGGCGTGCTTGCCGCCGTTGAGGATGTTGAACAGCGGCACCGGCAGGATGTGCGCGTCCACGCCGCCCAGGTAGCGGTAGAGCGGTAGACCCAGGGCGGCCGCCGCGGCGTGGGCACAGGCCATCGAGACGCCCAGGATGGCGTTCGCGCCCAGCTTCCCCTTGTTTGGCGTACCGTCCAGCTCGATCAGGCGCAGGTCAATACCGCGCTGGTCGCCGGCATCGGCACCCGCAAGGGCCTCGGCGATCGTGGTGTTGACATACTCCACCGCCTTGAGCACGCCCTTGCCGCCAAACCGTCCCTTGTCACCGTCGCGCAGCTCGACCGCCTCGTTGGCCCCGGTCGAGGCGCCGGAGGGCACGATCGCCCGCCCGACACTGCCGTCCGCCAACGTCACCGCCACCTCGACCGTCGGGTTGCCGCGCGAGTCCAGCACCTCGTCGCCTACCACGCTGCGAATCGTCAGGTCTGTCATAACTGTGCCTTCCCACTGGAGCGCAGCCCCGCAGGGTTACACGCTCAGCATGTACACCAGGATGGCCACCACCCCGCCCACCAGCGAGCTGAGGAGATTGACCGCGTCATTGGTCATCCAGCGCCAGCCACGGACGAAGGTGTTCCGGGTGCCGTCCCGCCCGACGACCTTCTCCGTCTCCTTGCCGCTCGGGTAGTGGTAGATCGCCTGCACGGTGGCGCCGAGCAGGCTGTCGGCCAGCGCCCCGAGCAGTCCACCCAGCAAGGACGCGGCCAGCAGCCACCAGGGCAACACCACCGGCTGGCCGGCCAGAGCCTGGCCCAGCGTGATGCTACCGGCCATCACCACGCCGATGAGCAGGCCGCCCAGGGCCGCGGCGCTCGTCCCCAGCAGCGTCACCCCGCCCGATGTGCCCGGCTCCACCGAACGCCCGGTGGTGATCAGCCGGGGTCGGTGCGGGCTGAGCACGCCCAGCTCGGTCGCCCAGGTGTCGGCGGTGACGGTCGCCATCACCCCGACAAAGAGCGCCAGCAGCCAGGGCGGCCCGCCGAGCAGCGCATAGAGCAGGGCGAGCAGCGCACCGACCCCGCCGTTGGCCAGGGCCTGTGTGAGGTCGCGCCGGCCGCCCTTGTCGAACTTCTCGGCTGCGCGCTGCTCCTTCAGGCCCTCCTTGTAGTGAGAGAGCAGGCTGCCGCTGACGAAGAAGGCGATCAGGGCCAGGCCCCAGGCCCAGCCGCCGAAGCCCAGGGTCACCGTGCCGGTCATCACGGCGCCGGCCCAACCGCCTGCGGTCAGAGACTGGCGCCGGTAGGCGAGCCCGCCGATGGCGGTGCTGAGGAAGAGGCCCATCGTAAGCTGCGATACATCCACGGCCATAGCGTCGTCCTCGTTGACCAGGGGAGTCACCTCTGCATCGCCTACGTGCTCGCCCTCCCCCTGGAGCACAAGGCTGTCACATCGGAGCACGAATGAGCAGTGGACTGTCTGCCAAACGCAGAAAAGCTTCTACCCACACCCCGTCTCTAGGGTGCTGTGGGTAGAAGCTATCAGCCGGATGAACCGGCGTTACGCGAGCCTCATCGCGAGCTTAGCTTGTGAGATCTGTGCGTCGTGGCGCTGGCATCATGTGCTCCCGGTCACTGCACCGTTATCCTAGCCGACGAACCTTCCCTCCATGGGGATCATGTCGTCACCCGGCAGGAAGAAACCGCTACGTGGCACGGCCTGCGGCTCAGTCCGCGTCAGGGAGGTCGGTGACGGCACCGAGGCTGGCCGAGGAGACCAAACGGGCGTACTTTGCCAGCACGCCGCGCGTGTAGCGCGGGGCCGGGGGCGTCCAGGCCGCGCGGCGGCGGGCCAGCTCGTCGTCGGCCATATTGAGCTGGAGCAGGCGCGCCTCGGCGTCGATGGTGATGCTATCGCCCTCCTCGACGAGTGCAATCGTACCACCCACCGCGGCCTCGGGGGCGACGTGGCCGACCACCAGGCCGTAGGTGCCGCCCGAGAAGCGCCCGTCGGTGATCAGGCCCACGCTGTCGCCGAGCCCAGCGCCGATGATCGCCGAGGTCGGCGCCAACATCTCGCGCATACCCGGCCCGCCCTTCGGCCCCTCGTAGCGGATGACCACCACATCGCCGGCGGCGATCGTCCCAGCCAGGATCGCCTCCAGGCATGCCTCCTCGGCGTCGAAGACCCGCGCCGGCCCGGTGATACTGGTGTGCTTAATGCCGGTGACCTTCGCGACGCAGCCCTCCTCAGCCAGATTGCCACGCAGGATGGCCAGGTGGCCCTGGGCGTAGAGCGGCGCGTCGAAGGGACGGATCACGTCCTGGCCCTCAGGCGGCGCGTCCGGCACCCCAGCCAGCGTCTTGGCTACGGTCTGCCCGCTGATGGTCAGCGCGTCGCCGTGGAGCAGCCCGGCGTTGAGCAGCAGCTTCATCACCTGGGGCACGCCGCCTACCTGGTGCAGGTCGGTGGCAACATAGCGTCCCGAGGGTTTGAGCTCGCAGAGCACCGGCACGCGGGCGCGGATGGCCTCGAAGTCGTCGATCGTGAGCGGCACCTCGGCGGCGTGGGCGATGGCGAGCAGGTGCAGCACCGCGTTGGTCGAGCCGCCCAGGGCCATCACCACCGCGATCGCGTTCTCGAAGGCTGGGCGGGTGAGGATCTGGCGTGCCGTACGCCCGGCGCGGATGGCCTCGACCAGCACCTCGCCCGAGCGGGCGGCGCTCTCGGCCTTCTCGGGATCCTCGGCGGCCATGGTCGAGGAGCCGGGCAGGCTCATGCCGAGGGCCTCGATGGCCGAGGACATGGTGTTGGCGGTGTACATGCCGCCGCAGGAGCCGGCGCCGGGGCAGGCGCGGCGCTCGACCTCCAGTAGCTCGTGGTCGTCGATGCGGCCGGCGCTGTGCTGGCCGACGGCCTCGAAGGCGCTGACGATGGTCAGGTCACGGCCGGCGTAGTGACCGGGCTTGATCGTGCCGCCGTAGACGAAGATGCTGGGGATGTCGAGGCGGGCGAGGGCGATCAGGGCGCCGGGCATGTTCTTGTCGCAGCCGCCCACGGCCAGGATGCCGTCCATGCGCTGGGCGTTGACCACCGTCTCGATCGAGTCGGCGATCACCTCGCGCGAGACCAGCGAGAACTTCATGCCCTCGGTACCCATCGAGATACCGTCGCTGACCGTGATCGTGCCGAAGGTCTGGGGCATGGCGCCGGCGGCGCGGATGGCAGTCTCAGCGCGGGCGGCCAAGGGGCCGAGGCCGGCGTTGCAGGGCGTGATCGTGCTGTGGGCGTTGGCGACGCCGACGATCGGCTTGGTGAAGTCCTCGTCGCCGAAGCCTACGGCGCGCAGCATGGCGCGGTTGGGCGAGCGCTGGGGGCCCTCGGTGATCAGGCGGCTACGGCGGTTGTCGCTCATGGGTCAGGTCTCCTCATCAGGTGGCAGGTGCGGATCCGCAAGGACGTGCCTGAAGCGGGAATCGGTCGCCAATGACGCCGCCGGGGGTAGCGCCATCTGCCACCTCAGGCGATCAGGTGTGGGGCGTGATCGGGCGCCTGTAGCGCGGCGAGCATCCGCTGGATGGCCGGGCGGTGTGCAGGGTCAAGCTGCACGCGCAGGAGGGTCGGGTCTGGCGCGTATTCTAGCAGCATGTGGTCGGCCTCGTCACGAAGGGTCAGGCTGGTCGCCCGCGCCCGCGGCAGGGTGAAGCTGCGGTGCCCGTAGCGGGCCTTGCGCGTCACCGGCTCCTCACGCAGCACCAGCAGCCGCGCGCTGGTGCCGACGATCAGCGTGGGCGGAGCGACCATGCGCTGCCAGAAGCGGAGGTGCGGCTCGAGGATCGCCGCCTGGATGATCCGCTCGTGGACAACCTCATCGGGAAGTAGCATGTGGCGCAGGTAGCTGGCGAAGTGAAACGGGAGCCCTTCCTGCTCGGCTGGAGGGTGTGCCGCGAAAGGCCAGGTGCGTGCGACACCCAGTATCGCCCGCTCCAGCGGCGCGAGAGCTGCCTCGATCAGCTCGCTCCCGACCGTGTTGAACTCCATCCAGGCGTGTGTCGGCCGGCTCGCCGGCCCGCCGTACAGGTCGAGATGCCCGTAGAGCAGGTTCTGCCACAACTCCCAGGCGACCACCTCGTCGTAGGCGCACGCGAACCAGCGCGGCTCGTCTGCGGGCACGGCCTGCACCCCGAGGAGCAGGCGCCGGTCGGTGAGCGCCAGCACCTGGACGCCGCGCGTGCGCGCCCATGGCCCTCTCCTGGCCGCTGTCGGGTCGGCGGGGACGTAGGCCAGGCATTCCGCCTGCTCGCCTGCCGCAAGCTGCTGGACGAGCTCGGCGCCAAGGGGCTCCGGAAGCTCACCGAGATTACGGGTCGCGCTAGGCCAGGCGCTAAAGCGTCCCATGGGCGTCTCCTTCTAGATTTTCAGCACCATCACCACCACGCCCGCCCCGACCATCGCGATACCCAGCCACTCGCGAGGCGAGGGTCGCTCGGCTAGGAAGGCAAAGGCGAAGATCGCGACCAGCACGACGCTGAGCTTATCGACCGGGGCGACCTTCGATGCCTCGCCGATCTTCAGCGCCCGAAAGTAGCAGACCCACGAGGCCCCGGTGGCGAGCCCAGAGAGGAGCAGGAAGCCCAGGGTCTTGCCGCTAAGCGTGAGCGGGTTGACCCACTTGCCCGCCAGCCAGATGAACGCCGCCAGCGCGAAAAGGATGACCACCGTGCGAATCAGGGTGGCAAGATCGGAGTCAACACCCTGGATGCCAACCTTAGCGAAGATCGCGGTGAGTGCCGCGAACACCGCCGAGAGCAGCGCCCAGAAGAGCCAGGAGGTTGAGCTCATTAAAGGTTCCAATCAATCTGTCGTGCCAACCACGGCTGTTTCGCGTCTGGCGGCCCGCCGAACGGCTCGGGCCGGGTGCTCGAGGAGCAGCCCGAGGGCCGCGGCGCGCTCAGGTCCATGCGGAAGTTTGCTCAGGCTGCGGATGATCTCGAGACTCTGCACCACATCGATCGGGTGGGCCAGGGCACACCGGGCCAGCGGAAGCGCCGCCCGCACCTCACCCTGGTTACCCAGAGTGAGGATCGCGCCCATCCGCGCCTCGGAGTTTGGGTGGCCGAGCGCGTGGATCAGGCGCTCGGTGTAGGAGTGCCCCGCCTCCCAGGCGCTGGCGACGGTGCCGCAGCGCGGGCACGGTTGCTCCGGATCGCTCACCGGGAGCTCGGCGAAGCACGCTGGGCAAAAGAACTGCATCGATTTCCATTTCCAACTGTAGGTGCGATCTCTCGCCGAACGTTCTCACTCCCCAGGTTACTCGTCACCAAGCCAACGCGACAGAACTATGGCACGGAGCATCACGTAGTAGCCCGCCGCAAGTGTGGCCATCGTATCGGCCCACCACCAGCCAGCGGTAGCTGCCAACACGCTTGTGATCAGGATACCCGCGCTCATACCAGCACGCTGACGCTGCATCTAACGTGCCACCGCCCACAGCCCAGCTACGCCGCCAGCTTCATTCGAGCGGCTGAGCAACCACAGGCCAAACTCGACAATTACCGTGAGGATCAGCCAGGTCACCGCAACGGGCGATCCGCAGCGTGCATGTCACTGGCAGCCCAGGCCCAACTGGCCAGATAAGCGAGAGTCGCTCGTGCCCAGGAATGATGACTGTGGCTGCTGTGTCCATAGTTCCGCCCTGCCAGTACATCAGGCCGGCTCGCGTGTGACCGCTGCTGCCCCAAAGATGGCCTGGTAGACATCCTCGCCATAGCTGGTCTGGAGCGGCTCGCCTTCCAGGAGGCGGAAGGTCCGTGCCCCGTCGGGCCGGCGCTCGGCGCGTAGAAACAGCGTTCGCTCCGGTTCCCGCTCGTACTCCTGGCGCGCGAACTCGTAAAGGTGCGTCACGAAGACGACCCGCACGCCCCGCTCCACGAGCGCGCGCACAATCTGCCGCGCAATCTCCGACCCCTCGCGCTCGTTGGTGGCGGCGAAGGACTCGTTCAGCAGCACGAGGGCGTGCGGGCGGAGGAGATCGACGATGGCGCTCATTCTCGCCAGCTCCTCGTCGAGCTTTCCACTCTGCATGGCTGTGTCCTCCTCGCGCCGGTAGTGGGTGAAGATGCCGGACGCGACGCTGGCCGCGAACGACTCCGCGGGCACGAACATCCCGCACTGCATCATCAGCTGGGTGAGCCCGAGGCCCCGCAGGAAGGTCGACTTCCCGCCCTGGTTGGCGCCGGTGACGACCACGAGATCCTTGTCGTCGGCGGCGACGTCGTTGCCCACCACCGGCTGGCCGAGCTGCAGCGCGAGGCCGACATCGTAGAGGCCGCGCAACGACAGCACGCGCGTACCCAGGGCCGCGGGCTCGGGGAAGGTGACGGGGGCCCCGATCTCGAGCAGACGCCCATGCAGCTGGAGGCAGCCCAGGTAAAAGGCCAGTTCGACCCGCAGCATCGTGAAGAAGCTCTCCACATGGTCGGCCGACTGCGCCAGGGCGTTCGCCACCAGGTTGACCCCCCGGTCGCGCAGCTCCGACAGCGCCCTGGCGCCGGCCTGGTCGCGGTCGGCGATGTACAGCGTGTTGCTGGGCGAGAGCTGGTCGATGAGCGAGCGCACCCAGCCGCGATTCGTCGCGTTGGGCTTGCGCAGGACGTAGTTGACGCCCTCGTTCCCTCGGCCCAACTCCGCGCTAAGCAGCACGCCGTTGCGGAACTGCAGCGCGCTCAGGTGTTGCTGGACCTCCGCGAAGTAGGCCGCGTCTAGCTCGCGCCTGAGCGTGGCGAACAGCGTCACGAAGCCCTCGGAGCGGAACGCGTGGGCATGCTCGTCGGCGATACGGGCGAGCCGCGTGAGCAGGCCCACCAGCACCTCCATCATTGTGATGGCGCTGGAGAGGACCGAGCTGGGGAAGCGGCTGGCCATGCCGTAGAAGTAGAGCTGCCGCTTCGCCGCGAGCAGCTCCTCGGTGAGCCCGTAGATCTCCCGCACGACCTCGGGGTGACGCAGGCAGTCCTGCAGAATCGCCTGGCGGTAGCGCAGGGTGTCGAGATCGACGACGCTGGCCAGGATGACCGCGCGGGCGACGCCCCGCAGAAATTTGTCGTCTGAGGCCATTGCGGTGAGCAGGGCCTCCAGGGCCAGGTCATCCTGGAGCGCCTGGGCCTGCGGGGGCACCGGCTGCTGCGGGTCGAAGTCCCGCTCGCGATAGAGCAGAAACGCCTTCATGGCTGGATACGCTCCGTGAGGCAGTCGTAGGTGAGGCGATACTTCTCCGCGATAGATAGCGCGTAGGAGCGCCCATCGGCGGGTCTCCGCACGACGCGGAATGTTCGCAGGGTGGGGTCCTCCGGCACAACGGTGCTGACCAGGCTCACCGTCTGCGGGCTGAGCCGCGACCACTCCTCAATGAAGGTGACGCACACGCAGAGCGCGTCGCGGGCGATGATCATGTCCAGCACCCTGGCCCCCAGGGTAAGCGCATCGCTGAGCGTGGTCGAGGTGAAGATCTCGTTCAGGATGATCAGGCTTTGTGAGGTGGCCTGGCTGAGGATCGTATGCACCCGCTTCAGATCGTCCTGGAGCTTGCCGTCCAGGCTGGCGCTGCGCTCCTCCTGCTCGAAGTGGGTAAAGATGCGATCGCACAGGAAGAGCTGGGCCGTCCGACCAGGCACGGGACAGCCCAGGCTCGCCAGGTAGTGTAGTTGCCCGACCATGCGCGCGAAGGTTGTCTTGCCGCCCTGGTTGGGCCCGGACACGACCAGGATGCGCTCGGGGCCGCTCAGGGCAACGTCATTGCGGACGATGGGCGTCTGGCGTATGTGCAGCGACCAGGCGAGGGCGAGGTCGAACGCATCGTGGCAGAGGATCTCTTTCTCGCTGTCGGTCAACTCCGGGTAGCAGAAGGGGAGTCCCGACTGCCGGAGGACGGCGATGTGCGCCAGATAGGTCAGGTAGAACTGCACCTCCCGGTCGAACTGGCGGAGCGTCTCGTCCAGATACGCGCCGTTCGCTGCGGCGAAGGCGTCGAGGTCGCCAAAGACGTCAGGGAACAGCTTCGCCACCAGGTCCAGAATGCCTGCCTCCACATGGCCCATCCCCGAGCTGGCAGGCAGCGCAACCCGGTAATCCTTCACCGCGCCCTGCTGGAACTTCGCGAAGGTCTGCTCCACCTCGGCGGTGTAGTCGCTCTCGGCCTCGTAGGGCTGCACGGTGACGCTGTTGTCCCGGATCAGCAGGCAGTAGGTGACGCCGGCGAGGGTAGTGCGGAGCCGAGTGACCCACGCGTGCAACGACGTGAAGCGCTCGGCGTGGGCGTAGGCGGCGAGATACGCGTGGAAAGCGCGTAGGCCCTCGGATCGCAGCACCGCGCCGGCCAGGTCTGTGGCGAGGCGTGCCACCGCCTCGCAGTACACACTGGCCGCCTCGAAGAACCATGTCACCTTGCTGTGGTGATAGTATGTCTTGTCCGCGAGGACGAGCAGGCGCCGCATGCGGGTCATCTGCTCGCTGAACGTGGCGATCTGCTCGCGGAGCGACGTATCCTCGAGGTCACGCATCACGGCCTGGCGGTAGGCAATCGCGTCGAGGTCGCGCAGGGGCGTGAAGAAGATCGGGGCGAGGTTATACTCCTCCTTCCCGGCGGTCACGGCGTCGACAATCTGATCCAGATTGAGGTCGCGAAAGCAGGCCGGGGCAGCGCACGCCTCGAGGGCCGTGCCATCCTCAGGAGTCCGGAACAGAATGCTGTGGAAGCTCATCGAACCAGTCCTCTCGCCTGCCGCAATCGGCAAATAAAAAAGCCTCTACCGGCGGCCTATGTGGGTCGCGCTGGTAGAAGCTATCAGCCGCGGGTGCGGCGGTACGCGAGCTTCATCGCGGGTGTCTTGCGGTCACTATACCACCGGAGCACACGCTCCGCAAGAGGAGATCGTGATTATAGCGGCGTGCTCCGGCTCCTGCTGGTGAGCGGCGTGCTGGGCAGCTTCACGACCTTCTCGACGTTCAGCTACGAGACCTACGACCTGCTTACCCAGGGGAGTTGGCTGCTGGCGGCGCTCAACGTCCTGGGCAGCGTGGCGGGCGCGCTTGTGGCCGGTGCAGTGGGCTGTGCCCTCGCGCAGTTGCTCGCCTGGGCGCGTTGACGGTGGCGCGCGGCCTGTGCTATAGTGCCGAGGAAATTCACGCGATGAGGCCCGCGTAACGCCGTAAACCCGGCTGATGGCTTCTACGTTTTCCCTCCCGTGGGAGGGGTTGCGTAGAGGTCTTTTTGTATTGCTCGGGAGCTGCGAGCGACGCGTGCGGCGAATCATGTGACGCCATGGAGCGACACACCCTCAGGAGCGGATCATGCGAGTCGTCTACACCGCCGACCTCCATGGGCAGATGGCGCTCTACGAGGCGCTACGAGCACTCGTGCAGACGGTTCGCGCACAGGCCCTGGTCCTGGGTGGCGACCTCTGCCCGAACCATCCTGACCCGTACCAGGGGCTGACTCTCCAGCGCCAGTTTGTGCTCACGCAGCTCGGCCCCTGGCTGCGTCGCATCAGCGCAGAAACGGACGTTCGCGCGGTCTATGCGCTGCTCGGCAATGAGGACTGGGACGCCACCGCCGATCTCTTCGCCGACCTCGCCCACGAGGGGCTGTATCACCCGCTCCACGAGCAGGTGGAGCACCTGACACGACGCCTGTGGATCGCCGGCTGCAGCTACGTCCCGGTCACCCCGTTCCACGCAAAGGACTGGGACCGGCGCGAGGGTGTGGAACCCGAGCCGCCGTTCCCTGCCACTGGCGGCCTGCGCTCGACCGGGGGCCTCCTGCACCCGGTCACCCCTGCGCGGCTCGAGGCGCTGCCGTCGATCGCCGCAACCCTCGACGCGCTGGCGCAGCGGAGCGACCCGGCGCGGACGATCTACGTCTGCCACAGCCCGCCCTACGGCACCGCCCTCGACCGGCTGCGTGACGCCACGCCAGTGGGCAGCCGTGCCATGCGCGCGTTCATCGATCAGCGTCAGCCGCTCATGACCCTGCACGGGCATATCCACGAGTCACCTGCGGTTAGCGGGCACTACGCCGAGCAGCTGGGGCGGACACTGGCCGTCAATCCCGGCAGTGATGGGCGGACGCTCCACGCCGTCGTATTCGATACCACTGACCTCATCGGGACGCTCAACCATACGCGCTACGGGACATTCCGCGGCGCAAACGAGACGGCCATTGGGCGCTGACAGGGAGAGTATGATGATCAATCTTTGGCGTGAGTTAGAGCCGGGGCTGGAGTTCCCCAATCTTTTCTCGGCGGTGGTCGAGGTGCCGCAGAACGGGCGGAACAAATATCGCTATCTCCGGGACGTCGGCGTATTCAAGCTCGACCGGGTGCTGACCATTGCCGCCAACTACCCTGGGGACTACGGCTTTGTGCCGCAGACGCTCGACAGCGATGGGGATCCGGTCAATATCCTGGTGATGACCAACCTGCCGACCTTCCCTGGCTGTATTATTGAAGTGCGACCACTGGGCCTCCTGCGGACGCGGGATCACGGCCAGCCCGACGACAAGGTGCTGGCGGTGCTGGCTCACGACCCCTTCTTCGCCGGCTACCACGACCACACCGAGCTGCCGCCGCACTACCTGCGCGAGGTCGAGCACTTCTTCGCAGTCTACAAAGACCTGGACGCCAGCCACATCGAGACGGCAGGCTGGGAGAGCGTTGACGTCGCCCGCGCCCATCTCCAGGCGGGCTTCGCACGCTTCTGGGAGCAGCGGAAGCGCGCTGCGCTTGCGGGCAACCGCGATATGGCGGCACTGCCGCTTGATAGCTGAGGGAGCATGTGGCGCAGATACCGGAGTTTGAGCAACGCCGGCTGGCGGCGTGGGTACGAGCAGGCGGGAGGGCGCGGATGGTGAACATGCTTGCCGTGGCCCTCGGCGCGGCCGTCGGCGCCAACCTGCGCTATGGGCTGTCCACCTGGGCCGCCCAGCGCCTGGGCACGGGCTGGCCCTACGGGACGTTCATCATCAACGTGTTGGGCTGCCTGGTGATTGGGGCCCTGCTGACCCTGGCGGCCACGCGGCTGCCGCTGAGCGAGCCGGTGCGGCTGCTGCTGGTGACGGGGCTACTTGGTGGGTTCACCACCTTCTCGTCGTTCGGCTACGAGAGCTACACCTTGATCACCACGGGCAACTGGCTCGGGGCGGGGCTCTACGTTGGGGCGAGTGTCGTCGTGGGACTCCTCGCCGTGTTCCTCGGCGCGGGGCTCGTGCGCCTGATCGCAGGCTGATCCGCATTGACGCGGAAGGAGACGACCATGGAGAACGTGACGACGCAGCAACTCTGGATCTACATCGATGAGAGTGACAGCCACCGCGGGCGCGCGGTATCCCAGCGCATTCTCAACACCCTGCGCGCGGCGGGCTGTCCAGGGGCGACCGTGCTGCGGGGCATCGGCGGCTTCGGGGTGCATGGGGTCGTCCACACCGACCTGGTCGTCGACGTGCCCAGCCACCTCCCGCTGGTCATCACCTGCATCGACCGGGCCGACCGGATCGCCACGGTGCTCCCGGCCCTGCGCGAGCTCGTCACTGAGGGGCTCATCGCGCTCACCCCGGTCGAGGTCATCCAGCACAGCCACCGCGAGGGCGGGCCGTTCCCACGCCACCTGACCATCGCCGACGTGATGACCCGCGACGTCGCGCAGGTCACGCCTGACACCCCGATTGCGGAGGTGGTCGGCCAGCTCATTGACCGCGGCCTCAAGGCTCTCCCGGTAATCGACGGCGAGCGGCGCATCGTCGGTATCATCACCGATGGCGACCTGCTCAGCCATGGCGGAACCACATTGCCCGTGCGCCTCCAGCAGCTGCTCCCCCTCGACGAGCGGGCGGCCCAGGTGGCGGCCCTCGAAGCCCAGCCGCATCGAGCGGCCGACCTGATGACCCACGACCCTGTGACACTCCCGGCCACTACCCCGCTCGCCCAGGCCGCCGCAGTGATGGCTGACCGCGACCTGAAGCGCATGCCAGTGGTGGACGAGGCGGGCCACCTGGTCGGGATGGTGAGCCGGTACGACCTGCTCAAGACGGTGGCCGAGAGCCTGCGCCAGCGGCCTGAGCAGCCGCTGCGGCTCGCCGACGGGGCACCCGCAACGGTGGGCAGGCTGATGATCACCGACGTGCCCACGGTGCATCGCGAGACCCCCCTGGCTGAGACCCTCGACCGCCTGCTGGAGAGCGAGAAGCGCCGGGTCGTCGTGGTGGACGACGACCAGCACGTCGTCGGCATCATCACCGATGGCGATGTACTGCGCCGCGCGGCGCGTCGGGTGCAGGGGAGCGCCTTGCAGCGGCTGGCCAACTGGTTCGGCGGTGGGGCGCGCCCGGAGGGCATTGAGGTCGCGGCGAAGGGAAGAGTCGCCGCCGACATCATGACCAGCCCGGTGATCACCGTCACCCCGGAGACGCCGACGGCAGAGGCCATCCAGCTGATGATGGCGCACAAGATCAAGTGGCTCCCGGTCGTCGATGCGTCGGGGCAACTCGTCGGGATGATCGGCCGGGCCTCCGTGCTGAGCGCATTGGGGTGGGGAAGCACGGGATAGAGGAGGCGGATCGTTTTTGCAGCTCCCCTGGAGCGGACGAGTGCCCAGCGTACGCCTCGCAGTATCAGGTGCAAGCGCACACCGACGATCATCTTCTTCCGCGATAGCGCGGAGGTGGAACATATCATCGGCGCGGTGATCATCGTGTACTGGCCACGGGGAGCAGGCGGTTTCTAGCTCCAGCCCTGTTCAGGCAAACACGATGAGCTGGAGGGCGGAAAGCACGAGCAGCAGGGTCACGACGCGGCGAAATGTCGCTTTGGGCAAGTGCTCGATCAGCCGCTTGCCCGTCCAGGAGCCCAGGATCATCGCGACCCCCAGGAACAGACCGTACTGCAGCTCCCGAAGGCCAATCAGGGCGTAGCGTTGGTACACGACCATTTTGGTCAGGTGCATCGCAGCGGCGGTCATGGCCTCGCTGGCCACGTACGCGACGGCCGGCAGATCAAGGCCGAGGAAGATCGCGGCCCCGAGCGGCCCAGCGCTCCCGGCGACGCCTGACAAGAATCCCGTTGCGCCGCCACCGACGAGAAGCCCCCAGCTCGTGGTGGTGAACCTCGTCAACCCGAACTGCTGTGCCACGACGATCAAGAGTAACAACACCCCAATCCCCCGCGTCATCAACGCCGTAGGCAACGCGGTGAAGAGTGCGCTGCCGACTATCGAGAGCGGGATGGCACCAAGGAGAAACAGCCCCGCCGGCTTCGAGGCGATCTGCGTGCGACCAAACCAGACCCGTGAAAGGTTGCCGAGCAGTTGCATGATCGCCAGCACAGGGACGGCGGCTTTGACGCCCAGGATGTGTGTAAGGACGGGAAGCAGCAGCAGCGCGCCACCGAAGCCGGCAGCACCCGAGAGCGTGGCGGCAAGCCAGCTGAGCCCGAAGAGGATCGCGAGTAGCCCTAGTGTCATCAGGCATCCCTGACATCGTCTGCGATCTCGGCCACCGTGGAGCGAGCGTAGCGCCCATCGCAGAGGCGAGTAGCCAGAGTCGCGTCAGCCCGCTCACGAGGTGGCGACTAAAGACTATGACGCGCCTACTGGACGCTTGCGATGGCGAAAGATACGACTTGCCGACCAGATGAGGATGACCCCAAGCCCAACCTTGAGGATCGTCGACGGCACGATGCCCACGAGGAGGCCCCCGATGATGGCGCCGATCACCGAGCCGGCGCCCATCGGCGCGATGGTGTCGCGCAGATCGCGCCGGTCGCGGTATGCCCCCTGGCCGGTGTAGCGCAGCACGCCCATCACCACAGTGGGCAGGCTGATTAGCAGGCTGGCCGTGCCCGCAACCTTGATGTCGGCACCATAGGCGAAGATGAGCGTCGGGATGATCAGCTCCCCGCCGGCGACGCCGAGCATACTGCTCATCAGGCCGATCACCAGCCCGAACAGTACGCCGGTTGTCACCCGCCAGAGGGGGTCGGCCGGAACGAGCGCCGGGAGCTGCGCAGGCAAGAAGCCCTCGACAATCAGCAGCCCGCCGATGGTTACGAAGAAGATCAGGATGATCTGCTCAAGCCGCTCGTTGGAGAGCCGGCCGACCAGGCTGGTGCCGATAAAGGCGGTCACGAGCGCGCCCGCGATCATCGCCCCCATGGGGAGGAGCAGCGGCACAATGGGGGCAAAGGTCAGCGTGCCGCCACGGATGGCGAGCGAGGCGATGACCGTGACGAGGCTGATGGCGACGTTCAGGGCCACTGCCCGCCGTGCCATGTAGCCGAGCGGCCCCGCCAGCACCGGCAGGCGAAACTCCGCCCCGCCCAGGCCGATGAGCCCGCCCAGGACGCCGATCGGGATCGCGACGCCAAAGGCGTAGCCGGGGCGGCCGTGATAGGGTGCGACCTCAGGCGGCGTCGCCGGCGGTGCTGTCTCAGCCATAGGCAATGCTCCTACTCAGGATGTCGTCCGTCTCGCGGCCCGTTCCGGGAGTGGGCCAGGCTACCTGACGCGGCGCAATGATGACGATGCTCTCGGCGCGCAGGGCGAGCTGTTGTGTAAAGCATTTCGCTCTTCGCGTAACTATACCAAGCTTTTTAAGCGATTTTTGTAAAATATCGAGAATGCGCGCTCTGATGCCTCAGCGTTCTAGGGCATCAGAGCGCGCATTATGATGCCTTGCCTGACGTCTGGTTGTAGCTGAACTATGCCGGCAGCTACCACACAGTACCCGACCCCACTGCCTCCAGGAAAAACAGGTAGCGAAAGCCTCCTGTACGTCCTGCCAGTATCTATGTTCCGGAGCGCAGCGCGACAGCAAGCTCCGCCACCGTGGAGCGCGCGTAGCGCCCGACGCCGAGGATAGTGGCCGAGGCCTCGCCGGTCCACTCGCCGTAGCCGAGCAGCCAGAGCCGAGGCTCGCGCACAACGCGCGTACCCTGGACGGCGACCGTGCCGTCTGGCTCCACGATACCGAGGGTGGCGAGGTGGTCGAGGGCGTAGCCGAAGCCGGTACACCAGATCACGGCATCTACCCGCATCTCATGGCCCTCGGGCCAGAGCACCCCGGCCTCGGTGAAGCGGATGAAGGGCCGCACGCTCTCAAGCGCCCCGCGTGCCCGCGCCTCGCGCACCGACGGCATCATCACAATGTCGCCCAGACCGCCCGCCGGCTCCTCGAGCGTCTGCCCGGCTTGCCGCGCAAGAAAGCGCTCGGTGGCGCGCTGGAAGAGCACACGGCCATCGACGTCGTCGGGGAGGAAGCGCGGCTCCTTCAGCGTGACCCAGAACGCCTCGGCCACCTGGCTCACCTCGGCGAGAATCTGTGCGCCTGAGTTTCCGCCCCCGACCAGGAGCACCACCTGGTCGCGGAAGGGATTGGGCGAGCGATACGCGGCCGAGTGGAGCTGCACGCCGCGGAACAGCTCACGCCCGGGGTACGCCGGGATGAGCGGCTTGCCCCAGGTTCCCGTGGCGCTAATCACCGCGCGGGCGAGAATGTCGCCCCGGTCTGTCTCCACGCGGAACTGCTCGCCCACACGATGCACCGCCGTCACACGCACCGGCCGCTCGACCGGCAGTTGGTAGCGCTGCTCGTAGGCGGCGAAGTAGGCGAGCACGTCGTCGCGGGTCGGCGTGCCAGCTGATGAGGGCGGCATCGACCAGCCGGGAAGCGACGACCACTGGGCTGGCGAGAAGAGGCGCAGCGTGTCCCAGCCGTGGCGCCAGGCCGCCCCCGGGCCATCCTCGGCGTCGAGGATGGCCCAGCAGAGCTCGGTGCGGCGTAGGTAGTAGCCTGCGGCGAGGCCCGCCTGGCCCGCGCCGATGACGAGGACATCATAGATGGTCGTCATCTTAGCTGATCAGCTCGGCCTCTATACGGGCGCGCAGCGAGTCGCGGGCAGTGCGGAACGCCGCCAGCCGAGTGGCTTCGTCGCCGGTCACGGCGCCGGGGTCGGCGGTGGACCAGTGGCGCCGATTGCGCCCGCCGGGGAAGAAGGGGCAGGCGTCGTTTGCCTCGTCGCAGACGGTGATCACTTCGTCCCAGGGTTCGCCGACAAACCGTTCCAGCGTCTTGGACTGCTGGCCGGCGATGTCAATGCCCAATTCGGCCATGACGGTGATCGCCTCAGAGCGCACGGCGGTCGCCACAGTTCCCGCGCTGGAGACGGTAAAGCGTTCGCCGCCCAGCGCGCGGAGCAACCCCTCGGCCATCTGCGAACGCGCGCTGTTGTGCGTACAGAGGAACAAGACCCGAGCCGGTGTGGTATCCATCAGGCGCTGCCCTCATGCTGGTGTTCAATGGCGCGGCGAATAAGCGACACACTGATTTTACCACCGCTGCTCACGATGGCCCCGTCCACCAGCACGAGTGGGAGCTGCGCGCCCTCGGGGAGCGGCGGGCAGTCCGCGTCGAAGAGGTCTGTGTAGACGACACGCACACCGGCGCCGAAGCGCAGGGTGAGCTGGCCCGCCACGTAGCGGGCCACGCCGCGCCAGGTGTCGGTTGTGCCGGTGGCGCAGGCCACCGGCGCGCCGATGATCTGCACCAGTACCGGCTCAGCCATCGTCAGCACCTTCTCCCCGGCCCGCAGCCGCAGCTGGAGCCTGGAAGCGTCGGCGTGGTCGGCATCTCGCTACGGGCAAACGAGCGTGGTGCGGTGATCAGCTGGCGTACCTCCCGATCGCCACAGGCTGGGCAAGCTGGGTGCAGGCCCGCCTCCTTCTCAGCGATGGTGGCGCGAACATCAAAGCGGGTGTCACACATCTCGCAGGCAAAGCTGTAGTAGGGCATCGATGAATCCTCTCAGCAGCACGATGAGCGCCGCGCCAGCTGTGCGAAGTTGAGGCCGAGCAGCTCGCTAACGGTGCCATTGACCCTGGGTAGATGTGACAGGGCCTGCTGCTGCGCCGCGAAGTAGTTACTAATCGGCACGCTCGCCTCCAGTTGGCGCTGCAGGGTGCGGACCCGGTCGAGGTCAAACTGGGTAATACTGCCGTCATTCTGGCGCACGCGCAGGTCGCGCTGGGCACTGCTGAACTGCTCCAGCAGGGCCGTGGCTGGCGCGTCGGCGGCAAGCGCTTCCTCAGCGGCGGCATAGGCCACGAAGGGGCGGGAGGCGAGCAGGGCCGCCGCCAGGGCGTCGGCCGCGTCGGACACGGCGGCAGGGAGGGTCTCGGTCTCGGTTAGCTGACTCATCGTGTGCTCCTTAGCCGCAGCAGCCGCCACCACAGGCGGCCGCGAAGTCCAGCCCGATCTGCGCCGAGAGCCGGTCGCCCGCCGCCTGCATCAGGCTTACCAGCTCGTGCTGGGCCGCCAGATACGCGATGACCGCAGGCTCCTCCTCGTAGGCCCGCCGCAGCCGATCCAGCTCTGCCCGCTCCTCGGTCGAGACGGCGCCCAGGGTCAGCAGCGCGCGCAGGCTCTCGGCGCGCGTCTGGTAGGCGTCGATCGCGCAGCGGGCCACGACATCCTCGCGGAGGGCCGTGGCCGCCTGCTCGAACGTCTGGAAGACCACCGTCTCGCTCAGGGCAGTGGCAAAGGCGCGCACCGCCGCCTGCTCCGCGACATCCAGCTCCAGGTCAGTGCTCAGCTCCACGCTCATGCTAGTCTGCTCCTTATCGCTCACTCTCGGTTGCCACGCCTGCTCCGTACAACTGCTCGCCCAGCTCGGTCAGCAGCGCCAGCCCCTTGATCTCCTGCGGTAGCAGGGGGATGGGCAGCACCGGCGCGTCGAAGCGCGCAGGCAGCTCGGCAAGGTAGCGCGCCTGCATCGCCCGTCGCGCCTGGCCGAAGGGTGTGGTCGCCGCCGCCGCTGACAGCACGTAGTTCGCCACCACCAGCCCGGGCTTGATGCCCAGGGTGCTCAACTCGTCCGCCGCCCGCGCCGCCTCGAGGATCGGCGTGGCCTCAGGGTAGAGCACAAAGGCGAAGGTGCTCTGGCGCGGGTCGCGCATCAACTCGATCACGCCACCGAAGCGCGCCTTGGCCACGTCATCGGCCGCCGCCCCATCCACACTGGCGAAGACCTTCACGTCCAGCTGCTTGCTCCAGTCCATCGGTAGCTCGAGCATGCGCAGGGTGTGGCCGGTCGGCGCCGTGTCGAAGACAATCGCCTCCCAGCGGTCCTGGGCCGCGTAGTCGATGAACAAGTCGAAGGCCGCGATCTCCTCAGTACAGGGCGAGTCCAGCTCCTCCTGCATCACGGCGATCGACTCGGGGCTGCGGCCCCGCGCGCGGGCATCGTCGAGGATACGGGCCTTGTAGGCGTCGCCGGCAGCCTTGGGGTCGATCTTAGTGGCGAAGAGGTTCTCGACACCAGGGACCGGAGCGACCGCGTCGCCCACGGGCACGCCGAGCACGTCGCCCAGGTGCGCCGCCGGGTCGGTGGTGAGCAGCAGGGTTCTGAGGCCCTGGCGGGCGAGCCAGACCGCCGTCACGCACGAGGCCACGGTCTTGCCGACGCCGCCCTTGCCGGCGAAGAAGATCGTGCGCCGCCCGCCGTCGGGCAGCAGACGCGGCAGGATCGCCGCGAGGTCAGCCTCGAGCGGCGTGATACGGTCGGCGCTCGTCGCCTGGACAGCCAGCCCCGTCGCATCGCCGCCGAAGAGCAGCCCGCCCACGGCCCGCAGCCGCTCCACGCCCTTGATCTCGCCGGCGAACAGCGGCATCTGGCGCGTGGGCAGCGGCAACTCGAGGGCGATCTGCGTCAGGTAGCCCTGCTGCATCGCCCGCCGCGCGGCGAAGAGCGGATTAGCCTCCTCCTCCGCAGGGATGACCCCGTTGACGATCAGCTCCTGGCTGGCGATGCCCAGCTTGCCCAGCTCGTCCATGGCCCGGCGGGTCTCCTTGAGCGAGGTCGCCTCGGGCTGCAGCACGAAGGTGAAGGTGGTGGCGGCGGGGTCACGCATCGCGGCGACGGCGCGCTCGTACTTGTGCTTGGCGTCCTGGATGGCCGCAGCGGGGCCGATGCAAGTCTGCCCGCTGCCCTGCTCGGCGACGTCGATGCTGCGGCTCCACTCCACCGGCAGCTCGATCAGGCGCAGAGTGTGGCCGGTGGGCGCGGTGTCGAAGACCACCACCTCGAAGGCGCCGCCGGCGTCCGAGGGCACGTCGAGGAAGTCGGTGAAGCGGTCGAAGGCGGCCACCTCGGCGGTGCAGGGACCGCTCATCTGCTCCTCCATCACCGCGACCATTGCCGGCGGGAAGACCGCGCGGAGCGGGGCCAGCGCGCGGTCCTTGTACTCCTCGGTGGCCTGGTCGGCGTCAATCTCCATGGCGAACAGGCCAGCGACACCGGCGATGGGCGTGATGACGTGGCCGATCGGCTGCTGAAAGACATCGGCCAGGTTGGAGGCCGGGTCGGTGGTGACGATCAGGGTGCGCCGGCCGGCGTCGGCGTGATAGACCGCCGTCGTGCAGGCCATGCTGGTCTTGCCGACGCCACCCTTGCCCGAGAAGAAAAGGAACTGGGTCATGCCGCACCGCTTTCTAGGGCCGCATCGACCTCGGCACGGGTGGGGTAGGCGCCGCTCTTGATCACCACGCCGCGCACGGCAGTGATCGGCAGAGCCTCCATGTTACGCTCGCGGATGAGGCGCATCACCTCGGTGTTGCCGACGAAGGCCTGGGGCTGGCTCTGCATCTGGTAGCGCTCGACGCTCAGGCCGCGCTCCTTCAAGGCCAGGATCAGCTCGTTGGTGTCGAGCAGGGTCTGGTCGAGGGCGGGGCCGCAGAGGCCGGTCGGGCAGCACATCGGCGGGTCGTAGAGCGCCACGTCGGCCTGGGCCGGGGCAGCGGGGCGGGCGTCAAGCATCGAGATCGTACTCATCAGGGGTGCTCCTCATCAAGACCGAGCGCAGCCAGTGGCTACGCGGGAATGGCGGCGGGCAATGGGGCGAACAGGCACACCAGGGCGTCGGTGAGGACGGCGGGGCGGGCCAGGGTGAAATACTCGTGGCAGGCCAGGCGCCCGGCCTCCTCGGCGGGCGGGCCGGCGAAGGGCGGGTGCTGGCTGGCGTGGCACTGCATCGCGCGCACCTTGGCCTCGCGGTGCGGACCGACGTCGATGGCGGCGACGGTGCCGCCGGCGAGATCGGCAGTCGGGGTCACGCCACAGCCCTGGCGGGTGGCCTCGGACGGCGCGATGTAGTAGAGCCTGGCGTCCGGGAGCGCGGTGGCGTTAAAGGCCTCGGTGGCGAGGCGGTGGATGGCCAGGTGGTCGGGGTGACCCGAGATGCCGTCGGGGCCGAAGGTGATCACCGCGTCCGGTCGGTGGGTGATCATCAGGGCGCGCAGCCGGCGGCGCACCTCGTCCTGCGGAGCCTGCTCCAGCGCACCGTCCATGTATCCGAGTAGCCGCACCTCGGCGATGCCCAGGGCCGCAGCGGCGGCGTGCAGCTCGGCGTCACGCACCGCGGCGGTCTGCTGAGGGGCGAGTCCCGCGATGCCCCGCTGGCCACTCGTGGCGGTGACCAGGGTGATCGTCGCGCCCTGGGCGGCGTACTTCGCCAGCGTGCCCCCCAGGGGGAAGCTCTCGTCATCGGGGTGGGCCAGGATAACCATCAGGGATCGGCGCTCCATTGCGGTGCTCCCTCGCTACGGCGGTTCGACGCCGGTTGAACTATTGCCTGCAATGATGGGCTGATGATACACCTGCCCACCGGATGGCTTAACGGTAACTGATCGTGATCGTATCAGCGGGCACAACGCTGCTCTGGGGGCCGCAGGTCGCCTGCCGGGGCTGAATGCGCGCCGGGTCAAAGAAGGCGCCAAACGCGGCGTTGAGCGCGTCGAGGGCCTCGCGGCGGATGGCGTAGTAGACCCAGCGGGCGTCCACGGCATCGCGCTCCACCTCGACCAGCCCGGCCTTGCGCAGCACGCTCAGGTGGTGCGAGATCAGGTTGGGCGCCATGTCGAGGTGATCACCCAACTCGCAGTTGCACTGCACGCCCGCGATCAGCAGGTTCAAGATCTGTAGCCGCCGTGGCTCGGCGAGTACCTTGAGCCAGCCGGCCAGCTGTAACATCTCAGGTTGAGCAACACCGAGCGTATCCATCAGATCATCTCGCTCCAAAGCAATTATGCTGCCCTTGTTGTGGCGGGAGGGCGCGTCTGTATTTCCACATCACTAGGGCTAACGACTCTAAACGCGATCGCTGCTGTGACCGCACCTGCGATATTGGCAACCAGGTAGATCCAGATGTTGCCGATGCTGGACAGCCCCATCACCGTTATGCCAAGCGCAACCGCCGGGTTAAACACGCCTCCGGAAACCGTACCGAACGCATAGGCACCAACCAGGACGGTAAAGCCAATGGCAAGTCCATAGAATGAATTCCCGCTGGTCCCCTTCGCGGTGGCGACATTCAGCACCATAAAGCAGAGCGCAAAGGTGAACAGAAATTCAGCAATCAGCGCCCGGCCCACATCCGGTATGATCGGTGTGACGACTGGGAACGCCTTCATATAAAGCACCAACCCTCCAGCCACCATCCCGGCGATAAGCTGCGCGACGATGTAGGCGACCAGATCATTGAGCGACAGCTTGCCGCGCATCCATACCGCCAGACTGACTGCGGGATTGTAATGCCCACCTGATAGATGCCCACCAGCAAAGATCATCACCATCAACACCGAACCAATTGCCAGAGGAGCAAAAGCGCCAGCACCCGGCTCGATCACAGTCATCCCCACGGTGAATACCAGGAAGAATGCGCCAATGAATTCCATGAGTGCTTTTGGCATAGACCTCGTTGTTCCTCCGTTGATGCAAACGATACGTTACACTAGACGCGCTACCATAATCATTGTAACATACGATGCCTGCCACAAGTCAGAGTCTTTCACACCAGGTGAAGGGTCTCGTGGGGATTGTCTGTATTAAACATCAGGGCGCTTCTGCGCCCCAAATGCTGTGCTACGGCAATACAGAGGGTGCGGCCGATCGTATCCGTCACATACGGCTCGAGCATACCGGGATCGAGCACAGCGCCGTGCAGGGTCACCAATGGCTGGAAGCCTTCGATGAATGATCGTATGGCGCGACTGCCCTGGGGCGGCTGATCCGGCAGTCGATCAAGCGCCGTTGCATAAGGCGGGCTGCGTACGATGTAGATCGTGTGGGACGGATCGCTCTGGGTGGCTAGCCATGCTAGTTCATCGGCGATCGTCGGCTGTGCCTGCACATCGTCAAGGCCGATGACACGGAGTCCTCCGCCACCACTCCAGAGCCCGCCACTACGCGGAAATGGAGGTTCAGGATCGACTCCTTCCAGACGCTCCCAATCCCTGGGTGCCTGCTGTGAGCATGGCACCAGGCTATTGCCTGCCAGCCAGATTCCCTTCGTCAGGCGCCAGGCCCGCTGATGAAGCGGATAGAAATGCTGGCCTTCCGCATACTCCGTGAACACCTGTGTCGGCTCCGCCCAATCACGCTGACCAGGCAGGATGTAGACAGCACAACCGGGCCTTGTCTTGTAGAGGCGTTGCCTCCATGGGATCAGGATGGTTTGCAGAAAGTCATGCTGTATTGCTAGCTCATAGAGTGGGACATGATCGGTTGGGCCGAGGTTTCCCCCCAGGATGAGCGCACCAGCACGGCGTGTCTGAACCAGCCGCAGGAGTTGGTCATAGCGATTCCGGTCGCCATAGAGATCTGTGGCGTAGATGACACGCATGCGTTACTGGCCTGTAGATGTGCAGCGAAGGAGTTGCCCCCTCGCTGCACGCTCGATCATTGCGCTCCCAGCATGTCCTAGCATCAGGCTGCTAGCGTTACCGTTGCCCAGGGTCGCGTACCGGCGGTGGGCAGGCGGCCTCGGCGGTGGCCCCTACGACGGCGGCAGCAGGCTGGAGCTCGTGAGCAAAGTAGCGCCGCTGGAACCAGAAGGCTACACTCACCAGCCCGATCATTACCGGCACCTCGACCAGCGGGCCGATCACTGCCGCGAAGGCCGCCCCCGACCCGATCCCGAAAACGGCCACCGCCACCGCGATCGCCAGCTCGAAATTGTTGCTCGCCGCCGTAAAGGCCAACGTGGTCGTCTTACTATAGTCCGCGCCGATCAGGCGGCCCGTCCAGAAGCTGACCAGGAACATGATCACGAAGTAGAGCAGCAGCGGGATGGCGATGCGCACCACGTCGAACGGGATCTGCACGATCAGCTCGCCCTTGAGGCTAAACATGAGCACGATCGTGAAGAGCAGCGCGATCAGAGTCAGGGGGCCGATCCGGGGCACAAACGTCTGCTCGTACCACTCGCGCCCCTTGGCGCGGAGCAGCACGAAGCGCGTCAGGAAGCCGGCAATCATCGGGATGCCTAGGTAGATGAAGACGCTCTCGGCGATCTGCCCGATACCGATCTGGACGATACTCCCCTGGAGCCCGAAGAGCGGCGGTAACACCGTGATAAATAGCCATGCGTAGATGCTGTAGAAGAACACCTGGAAGACGCTATTGAAAGCGACGATCCCGGCGGCATACTCGGTGTCGCCTTTGGCCAGTTCATTCCAGACGATGACCATGGCGATACAGCGCGCCAGGCCGATCATGATCAGGCCGACCATATATTCGGGGTAGTCGCGGAGGAAGATGATCGCCAGCAGAAACATCAGGATGGGGCCGATGATCCAGTTCTGGAGCAGCGAGAGGCCCAGCACCTTCTTGTTGCGAAAGACTTCCCCCAGTTCCTCGTACTTCACCTTGGCGAAGGGCGGGTACATCATCAGCACCAGGCCGATCGCAATCGGGATGTTGGTGGTGCCAACCTGGAAGCGGTTGATAAAGCCCTCGATCTCGGGGATGAAGTAGCCCAGCCCGACGCCAAGCGCCATCGCCGCGAAGATCCACACGGTGAGGTAGCGATCCAGCACCGAGAGCTTACGGGCAACGCCGGGTGTATGTGCGACGGGTACGACCGTTGCCTGATATGAAACAGTACACATGATCGACCAGCGCCATATCACGTGGACATAGCTTCAGCGGGAGGCGTGCTGGCCAGCACGCCTCCCGCTGAAGCCGTCAGCTCTGCGCGACGGCTGAACACCTATGTCTGGGGCGTTGCCTTGAGCCATGCCAGGGACTCCGAGACCGTATCGGTGACCGTGGCCATCTTCATCAGTCGCGCGACCAGCATGGCTTCGACGATCTCCTCATCGCTGACGCCGGCCTGCCGTGCCTGCTTCGTCCACATCAGCGTACATGTCTCCGACTGGAGCACTGCCGCAGCGCCGATGCCGATCAGCAGCTTGTACTTCAGCGGCACTGCCTGAAACGCCGGATTGTCCATCGTCGCGTTGCGGATATCCATGTACGTCTTGGCACCCTCAGGCGAAATAGCCTGGAGGATCTGCATCGGGTTCATTGCGGTCGGGTCTTGCATGATCGTGTCCTTATTGTACTCAGGCTGCGAGGCTAGCAGCACGGCGATAGCTTGATGTCCAGCGGCGATTCGGTGTTGCTCGTGCATCCGCACGTCGTCTCAGCTGCGGTGGCGGCGGGCTCACCTGTCGGCGCTGCGGAAGCCTGATTCAGGTATCGCTCGGCCAGGGCGAGTACCGAGCGTGCCGGCGATTCTTTCACCTGCTGCGCGACGCTGACGGCACGGTACATATCTTCGTTTGAAACCCCAAGCCGACGCGCCGCGTCGTAGTGAAAGCGAAAGCAGGGCTCACAATTTGAGGCAATCGCGGCACCGATGGCGATCAACTCACGGACGCTGTCCGTCACCTGCGTCGGCTCGGGCTCGGTGAGGCCGACCCATCGCGCGAGCTGCGGGCGGGTAGGATAGGCGCCGAGGATGCGGATCTGTCCATCCACCATGGCCAGGGGCAGGGCCGCTGCGCCGAGCGCCTCGATCACCTGCGTCACCAGCGGATGATCGACAAAGGCTCCCGGCTGCTGCGCCAGGTTGGATCGCTCGACCGCGACACCGCTCGTGGCCAGCCAGGTTACATCAGCCGCAAAGCGCGCCAACTCCGGATCGACCGTCGTCCCACACACGCCGGTAGGGCAGCACATGGCGGGCTCGAACACATGAATCTCGTGAGGCATTGCTTACGATCCTTTCCGTGAGACTCCATCACATTCTCGCTCACTCCATGGAGACGGAAATGATCACAAAAAGACGCAATCCTCACATCCATGAACACCCGCCTCTGGCGAAGGCTCATAGTCATACAGCTGGCCACGATGATCGAAGCTCAGCCGACAGCAGTCCAGTAGCAGATCACGGAGTCGCTCCCGCCCTCGCTGAATGCGGGATTTCGCACCAGAGAGCGAAATCCCTTGGACACGGGCCACCTCGCGCTGCGGCATGCCCTGCAGCTCCGAGAGGATGATCGCCTGCTGATACGAGACCGGCAGCCGCTCGATCTGGCGCAGGAGACAATCCGAAAGCGCCCCGAGAGTCAGACCGACCCGATCCGTTTCGGGCTGGGGAAGCCACTCCGGCAGCGCTTCGGTCGGTCTGGTAGAACGAATATAATCGACGGCCACGTTGCGCGTGATCTGGTACACCCAACTCCGTAGCCTCTGCTCATCTTTCACGTTTGGCAAGGCGACGTGTATCTTCAGGAATACGTCTTGCAGGATGTCATCGATCGTCGTCGCATCTATGCCTCTGCGCCTGAGAAAGCCACGCAGCTGTGACTCATAGCTATGCCAGATTGTCTCGCTCGTATCCACAAGAAAATCCTCCACCCATGCCCACACGTGGTGTGCCCCCCCGAAGCTCAGGCTTCCGGTGAGGCAAGCTGACGCCCCTGGCCACACGTCGCACACTCGATCTGTATCGTGGTGTGCTGGATGCCAAAAGACTCGGCAAGGGTGCGCTTGATCGCGGCCATCAGCGCTGCCGTGTCCCCCAGGGGTTGATCATCCACGACCACATGCGCGCTCAGGGCCACATGGCCAGCGCAGAGGCTCCAGACATGCAGGTCGTGAACCTCGCGCACCGCCGGGGCCGCCGCCAGCGTCGCCCCGATCCGGGTTATGTCCAACCCTTCCGGCACGCCCTCCATCAGCAGGTGCAGCGTCGGGCGTAGCACACGCCAGGAGCCCAGGAGAATGATGCCGCCAATCAGCACGCTGGCCAGTACATCAACCCCGTACCAGCCGGTGAACCAGATGATCCCGGCCGCCACGATCACACCGACCGAGGAGACCGCATCGCCGACGACGTGGAGGAACGCACTCTGGACATTCATATCCTCCTGCTCGTGCTCGTCGTGCTCGTGCTGATGCCCACCCAGCACAAACGCCACGATGAGATTGACGACGAGGCCGATCACCGCGATGATCAGCATCTCCACGCTCTTGATCGGCTCGGGCGCACCCCAGCGGGCGGCGGCCTCCCAGAAGATGCCGATGGCGATCACGCCGAGGGTGAGGCCGTTGATCAGCGCCGCCAGCACCTCCAGGCGGTGGTAGCCGTAGGTGTGGCGGTCATCGGGCGGCATGGCCGACAGGCGCAATGCGACAAAGCTCAGCGTCAGCGTGAAGACATCCATAAAGACGTGGGCCGCGTCGGAGAGCAGGGCCAGGCTGCCGGTCCAGAAGCCGCCGACGACCTCGGCAATGAGGATCAGCGACGTGAGCACAATTGAGAGGATAAAGCTCCGCTCGACGGCGGGGCGGGGATGCGGTTCCATGGTTACACCTTGTTTTCTTGATACGCACGCTATTC
>Ga0272446_1001631_pt1 | contig 32171 bp, 25 predicted proteins | sample YNPCB0061_FD_194587 | JGI IMG/M metagenome (GOLD analysis project Ga0272446, IMG submission 194587) | Hot spring microbial mat communities from Yellowstone National Park, WY, United States - YNP-CB-006-1 | ecosystem: Environmental > Aquatic > Thermal springs > Hot (42-90C) > Sediment | place...
CTGAACCCGGCAGGCGCTTCAGCCACCTGACGTTCACCCCACCACCTGTCACACCCTGGAGGCTAAGCGTATGTCCCCTCTTCGGATTGGATTGCTCGGTGCTGCGATTCTGTTGGCGATTGTCGGGGCCTGGATGTACATGAGCCAGGCATCCTCGACAGAGACCTACAAGTTCTGGATTGCTGTCGTGTGTTTTGTGGCGGCTGGCGGTTCAGCCCTTGGCTTCTTCCTGACCAGACCGGAAGAGCGGGCCGAAGACATCAGCATCACGAAGTTTTAGTTCACGGGTTGGCCCCCGCTGCACGCCCGCAACCTCACCGTCGGCTCATGCCCGGAAGGCGACCGGTCAGGAACGGGTTGTCGTCCAATTCACGGGCCACCGTCGTTGACGGCCCGTGGCCGGGATGAATGCGGTAGTGCTCACCCAAGGTCACGATGCGTTCTTCAATTGAGTTGATCAACGTTGGGCCGTCGCCGCCAGGCAGGTCCACCCGCCCAACCGACGAAGCAAACAGACAGTCACCCACCCACGCATCGGTTTCGTTGTACAGCATCACGTGTCCGGGTGAATGTCCGGGCACGTGACGCACCCTGACCTGCTCACGCCCGAAGGTGAGTACGTCGCCGTCTTTCAGATACACCTCCACTGGCGGCGCATCCTCCAGATCAAACCCAAACCACGAGCCTTGCTCTGGCAACTGTGTGTAGAGAAAGTCATCTGCCGGATGCAGATGAATCGGTGCGCCCGTCATGTCCCGGAGCGCCCCGGCGCTCCAGAAGTGATCCAGGTGGGCGTGAGAGACCACAATCCGCACCACGTCCAGCCGTTCTTTCTGAATGGCATCGGCAATGGCATCGAACTCCTCACCGGGATCGATGACCAGCGTCTGGCGGGTCTGCTCGCAGATGAGAAAGTACGTATGCGCCTGAAATACACCCGTCGTGACACGGAAAAATCTCACCGTCGTTCCTCCTGCTCCGTCTCGATGAGGCTGTAGGCCGCCAGCAGCCAGCGGGCAAACAGTTCCACGCTGGGCTGTGTGATCATTTGGAAAGCATACCCGACAACATCCCGATAGGCCGACTGTTCTTCAGCGACGGGTATGATGGGCGGAAAGCCAGCCCGCAGCAGATAGAAACTGGACAGCAGGCGCACAAGGGTGTTCGTCCGGGCGGCAAAGGGCTGGAGATCGAGCAGGCGCAGGTGAAACAGGCCCGCCTGCTCGACGGGATGCAGTTCGGCAAAGGCATCGGTGGTGAACCAGTCAAGGGTCATCTCCAAAAGCACCGGCAAGGCGGCCGGCGCGGCCGGCTGGTGGGTCTCCACCTGGGGCCGGCCCGCAGCGGTACGCCACACCTGAACGGTGTCTCCCTGTTCCCCGACGAGTTCGCGGCAGGCCGTTTCCAGATCGTCCATCGTCAGGGCATCCCGCTGGTCTCCGGGCTTGGCGGTTGCCCGCGCCAGCAGCCACCGCGTCGCCCTTTCCAGAGCAGCCGGTGCTGTTGCATCAGCAGCCGGCGCTGTCGCATCCGACGCCGTATCAAACGGTGGCACGGCATAAGCTTCCAGCCCGGCAATCCACTTCGGCAGCCACCGTGGCTGCGCCGCCAGAACGGCCGCAGCCGGGTGCGCCTGCCGGGCCGCTTCAAGTCGCTTCGCCCAGTTCGATGAAGGGCGGTAGGAATCGTGATAAATCGGCAGTTCGGCCACGCTGACTCATCTCCCTTCCGGTGTGTCTGCTGCCTGCTCCACCCATTCATACAGCGCCGGCAACAGAAGCAGGGTCAACAGCGTGGCTGTCACTAACCCGCCGATGACGACCGTGGCAAGCGGCCGTTGCACTTCTGCGCCGGCCGAAGTGGCCGTGGCCATGGGCAGGAAGCCCAGGCTCGCCACCAGCGCCGTGGTCAGCACCGGACGCACGCGCGTCAGCGCGCCCTCGCGTACGGCAGCTTCCAAAGGCAAACCCTGACGCCGTAGTTGTTTCATGGCTGACACCAGCACCAACCCGTTGAGCACCGCCACGCCAAACAGGGCAATGAAGCCAACGCCGGCCGAAATGGAAAACGGCATACCGCGCAGCGCCAGCGCCGCCACGCCGCCCACGGCGGCAAAAGGCACGCCGGTAAAGACCAGCGCCGCCGCCCGTGCCTGCCCGAACGAGGTATAAAGCAGTGCGTAAATCAGCAACAGGGCCACCGGAACGACCACCGCCAGCCGGGCCGCGGCCCGCTGCAGGTTCTCAAACTGGCCTCCGAACACCAACCGGTAGCCGGGCGGCAGGTCCACGGACGCCTTGAGTTTGGACCGGGCCTCGGCAACGAAGCCGGCCACATCCCGCCCACGTACGTTGCACTCGACCACCATCCGGCGCCGGCCGTGTTCACGTGACACCTGGGCGGGCCCCTCGACCAGCGTCACCTCAGCCACAGCCGCCAACGGCACCCGCGCACCAGTCGGCGTCAAAAGCACCTGGGCGGCAATGTCCTCGATCCGGCGGGCGCTGGTCTCATCAAGACGCACGACCAGCGGAAAACGCCGTTCGCCTTCATAGACCGTGCCGACTTCCCGCCCGACCACAAGTGATTCCACCAGCAGGTTGACATCCTCGACACTCAGACCGTACCGCGCCAACGCCGGGCGGTTGGGCACAATCTGTACCTGCGGGATGCCGGCGATCGTTTCCAGTTTGACATCCGCCGCGCCGGGAATCCGGGTCAGCACCTGGGCAATCCGTTCCGCCCGGTCACGCAGCACCTCCAGGTCATCCCCAAAGACTTTGACGGCAACATCCGACTTGACGCCCGAAATGAGTTCCGCCACCCGCAGCTCAATGGGCTGGCTGAAGCTGAAACGCGCTTCGGGAACCTGCTGCCGCAGCGCCGCGGCCATCGCCGCCACCAGTTCCTCGCGGGTTCGGGCCGTCTTCCATTCGGCGGGTGGCTTCAACCCGATGTACATGTCGCCCAACTCGATCCCCATCGGATCGGTGGCAATTTCGGCACTGCCGTTTTTCGTGACGACCTTGGTCACTTCCGGGAATTCCAGCAGCACCCGTTCGGCTTCGGTGGCCGTGCGGACGGCTTCGGCAACCGACACACTGGGCAGGCGCTGTATCTGTACTGCCAGCGCCCCTTCTTCCAGACGTGGAATGAACTCCGCCCCCAGCGACATCACCAGCGCGCCGGACAGCAGCACCAGTCCAAAAGCCACTGCCGTGGCCTGGGCGCGCTGCCGCCGCATCCACGCAAAGACGGGGCCGTAACCGCGCTTGGCCAGGCGGATGAGCCAGACTTCATGCTCCGCAACGGAGCCGCGCAGGACAAAGACCAGCATCGCCGGGATATAGGTCAACGACAGTACCGCCGCACTGGCCAGCGCGCACATGACGGTCAGCGCCATGGGCGCAAACATTTTTCCCTCGATGCCGCGCAGGGCCAGCAACGGGACGTACACCAGGGCAATGATGATCTCGCCGAACATCGTGGCGCGCCGCACCTCGCTTGAGGCCGCCACCACGACCTCCTGCCGTTCCGCCGTGGTCAGCCGCCGCCCAAGCGCATGCTGGTGTTCGGCAACCCGCCGGATGCTGTTTTCCGTCAGGATGACAGCCCCATCCACGATGAGACCAAAATCAATTGCCCCCAGACTCATCAGGTTGCCCGACAGGCCCAGCATCTGCATGCCGACAGCAGCGCCCAGCATCGAGAGCGGAATCACCGTGGCAACCAGCAGCGCCGACGGCCAGTGCCCCAGCAGGAGGATCAGGACGCCGATGACAATCAGCGCCCCTTCGGTCAGGTTCCAGATCACCGTGCGGATGGTACGCCCAACCAGTTCGGCCCGGTCATAAAACGGCACGATGTGCACGCCGGGCGGTAACGTCGGCACAATTTCAGCCAGCCGTTCGGCCACGTTCTGTGTCACCGTCCGGGCGTTGGCGCCCTTGAGCATCAGGGCAATGCCGCAGACGGTTTCGCCAGTGCCGTCGGCCGTTACTGCCCCCTGCCGTACAGCGGGCGGCGCACAGACAACCTCACCCAGGTCGCGCACCAGGATGGGCGTTCCACCGCGTCCGGTCGCCACGACAATCCGTGCCAGGTCTTCCACCGATTGCGCCAGTCCCACGCCACGCAACAGGTACTGTTCCTGGGCGTGGACAATCGCCCCGCCGCTCACATTGGCATTGTTGCGGACAATGGCATCCATGACCTCCCGCAGCGTCAGACCGTACGCCTGAAGCCGGGATGGCTCAATCCGCACCTGATACTGCTTGCTCAAACCGCCGTAACTGTTGACTTCGGCGACGCCCGGCGTTCCCAGCAACTGCCGCCGGACGATCCAATCCTGGATGGTCCGCAGCCCCATGGCGTCGTAACCACTGCCGGGCGCGGCGCGCAGCTCATACTGATAGACCTCCCCCAGACCGGTTGTGATGGGGCCCAGCATTGGTGCACCACTACCCGGCGGAATCTGATCGCGCGCGGCTGCCAACCGTTCAAAAACCAACTGCCGCGCCCGGTAAATGTCCATGTCATCATCAAAGACGACAGTGACGGCCGAGAGACCAAACTTCGACAGGGAGCGGATTTCCTCGACGCCGGTCAGTCCGGCCAGCGCCGTTTCAATCGGAAACGTTACCTGGCGTTCGATTTCCAGCGGTGTCAGGGCGGGCGCGGACGTCAGTATCTGAACCTGGTTGTTGGTGACATCCGGCACGGCATCAATCGGCAGCCGCCGGAACGCATCCAGCCCGGCCAGCACGAGCAGCAGGACGCCAATGAGGATGAGCAGCGGATGGGTGGCCGAAAAGCGCAGGATACGGTCAAGCATGGCTTATCCCTCCGCTTCGAGGCCGACAAGCTGGGTTTTGAGCGCCAATGCCCCTTCGACCACGACGCGCTCGCCCGGCTCCAAGCCGCGCAACACCACGACATGCTCCCCATGAGCTGCCCCAACCTCAATGTCCCGTGGGTGAAACTCGTGGGGGTCGGCTCCCGCGACAAACACCACCGTTCGGGCGCCAATGCGCTGGACGGCCGCCGCCGGAATGACAAGCTGCGCTACCGGTGACGGTGACAGCAGGGCGACTTCGACAAACATCCCCGCCCGCAGACGCTCGCCGGGATTGGGCACCTCGATGCGGACGCGCGCCGTGCGGGTGTCGGCATTGATCTGCGCCTCGACAAACGCCACCCGCCCCCGCACAGGCGTTGCCCCAAGCACTGGCGCGTGAACCGTCACCGGCTGCCCCAGACGCACCTGCCCCAACTGGGCTTCGGGAACGGCCGCCATGACCCACACCGTCCGCAGGTCAGCGACCGTCAGCAGCGGCGTGCCAACCGGGACAAACGCCCCGACATTTGCCGTTCGTTCCGTCACCAGACCGGAGAGCGGCGCAACGAGTGTGATTTCTGCCGTCGGATGGGCCGTGTCATCGGAAGCGACCGTCGGCGCGCCAAGCGCGGCAAACTGATCCTGGATGTGCCTGACCTCCACCGTGGCGACTTCAAGTGCGGCCCGCGCCTCCCGTAAATCACGCTCCAGACCGACCACTTTCTGAAAGTCATACTCGGCTTTGGCCGTGGCATAGGCGGTTTCGGCGTCCTGCAACTCCTGCCGCGACAGCACGCCAGCCTCGAAGAGCTGTTTCATGCGCTCAAAGGTGGCTTCCGCCTGCTTCAGACGCGCCTGCGCCTGTACAAGTGCCACCCGGCTTTCGTCGCGCTCGACCCGCTGCACGTTGCGCGCGGCAATGTCGCGGCGGGTTTCGGCGTCGTGCAACCGTACGTGCAGGTCGGCAATTTCAGGGCTGTCGAGAATCACCAGTGGCTGTCCGGCCCGCACCCGCGTCCCCTGCGTGACCAGCACCCGCTTGACCTGCCCGGACACCAGCGGCGCAATCACAACATTCGCTTGGGGATTGAGTTCGACCGTGCCGGTGACGCGCAACGCCGTGGACACAGCGGCGGTCTCTGCCGGCTCAAGGCGTACGCCGTCCAGAGACTCAAGCCGCAGCGCTGGCGCGCCCGCTTTTGGCTGTGGCGTTGCCGGCAGTGTGGCCACGACGGCCGAACGGCGCGCGCCCACAAGCCACCAGCCGCCCAGCGCCAGAATTCCCAAAAGCCCCAGGGCAACCGCCCAGGATGACCACCCGCGTCCCCACCGGGGCGGCGCGACCGGGGCCATTCCGCCGCCGGACACTTCTGTATCAACAGCCGGAGAAGTCTCCGGCATGATTTCCATCGTCATGACACAACTCCTGACCTCATCTGTTTGTGGAAAGCCAGACCGCCGGGCCCGACTTCGGGCACCAACCGTCGTCAAACAGGCATTGGGTCAGGAATGTCGTGGCGGGTGGAAAATCGCGCCGGGAAACAGGCGGGCGTAAAACACCGGGATGGAGTCGCCAAGGCTGCCTGCCGCCAGCAGGATGCCGGGCAGCGGCGGGACGACGAAGGGGGGAGATTCAACCACCGACTGGGTGTTCCACAGGCAGGAATGTGCCACAGCGCCTTTTTCGGTCACGCTGCCGCCGAGGGCAACCGCCGTCAATTGCGGTACACCTCCGTCTTCCGGCACCAGGTCTCCCGAAGTGGGCACAGCGACAACCGCCGGCACAGCGCACCCGAAAAGTTCACCGGCCGCGTACTGCGGGCAAAGCAGGTGCACCACACACAGGTCAAACAGCAGCCAGAGCAGGAAAAAACTCCCGAAGCCCTGCTGCCAACCTGTTTTGTGCTGACCGGAATGCTGCACACGCATGGGGTTGTTTCTCCGGCATCACTGTAGTACGCGCCCAAAGGCAGAAGCAATAGGGGCGGAAGCAAGCCGGCACCCATCAGCGGACAGCGGACAACTCCGGTGGTCGCCGGAACCGGCGGGCGTTCGCCGGCAGGTTGCATGGAAAGCCATCTTCCCTGACAATCGGGACTTCCAGCCCGAACCAACCCCCACATCCCTGTCGGTCTGCTGCCCATGAAAGTCCTCAAACCGTTCCGTGAACTCCTTGCCGCCGACGGTATCCACGTTTTCGACGGCGCGATGGGAACCCTGCTGTACGCCAAAGGTGTCTATGTCAACCGGTGCTACGACGAGATTTCGCTTTCCAATCCGGCGCTTGTCCAGGAAGTGCACCGCGAATACGTCAAGGCCGGCGCTGAAATTGTCCAGACCAACACCTTTGGCGCGAATCGTCCGAAGCTCGAAATGCACGGGTTTCAGGATCGCGTGCAGGACATCAACTACAAGGCGGCCAAGCTGGCCCGCGAGGCCGTCGGCCCGCAGGTGTATGTGGCCGGTTCCATCGGGCCGCTGGGCATCCGCATCGAGCCATGGGGGCCCACCTCGTTTGACGAAGCCAAAGCCTTTTTCCGCGAGCAGGCCGAAGCCCTGCTCGATGGCGGCGTGGACCTCATCGTGCTCGAAACCTTCACTGACCTGACGGAGATTCGGCAGGCGCTGGCCGCCGTCCGGGAACTGTCCGCGGACATGGTGGTTGTCGCCCAGATGACCGTGGGGGAAGACGGTGCCACCGGCTACGGGACAGCCCCGGAAACCTTCACCACACGGCTTGATGAGTGGGGTGCGGATGTCATTGGTCTCAACTGTAGCGTGGGGCCCAAGCCCATGCTGGAAGCCATCGAGCGCATGGCGGCCGTTACGGAAAAACCCCTGTCTGCACAGCCCAACGCCGGCCTGCCGCAAGACCTGCAGGGGCGCAAAATCTATCTCTGCTCGCCGGAATACATGGCGAAATACGCCCGCCGGCTCATTCAATCCGGCGTACGGTTCATTGGCGGCTGCTGTGGCACAACCCCGGAGCACATCAAGACCCTCAAGGCAGCCGTGCGGGCGTTGTCGCCAACCAAACGCATCGAGCCGGTGGTGCAGGTTCTGGAGACGAACCGCCCGGATGTGCGCGTCACACCCCCGGAAGAAAAATCCCGGTTTGCACGCAAGATCGTGCAGGGGGAGTTCGTCACCAGCGTGGAGATTGTCCCCCCGCGCGGCTGTGACCCGACCAAAATGCTGGAAGGCGTGCGTCTGCTCAAAGCGGCTGGCGTGGATGCCGTCAACGTTCCCGACGGCCCACGGGCGCAGTCGCGGATGGGTGCCATTGCAACCTCGCTCATCATCGAGCAGCAGGTCGGCATTGAGACGGTCACGCACTACTGCTGCCGTGACCGCAACCTGCTGGGGATGACCTCCGACCTGCTGGGGGCGGCAGCCCTTGGTCTGCGGAACATCCTCATCATCACGGGCGACCCGCCAAAGATGGGACCGTACCCGGACGCCACGGCCGTCTTCGACATTGACTCCATCGGTCTGACCAACATGGTCACGCGACTCAACCTGGGCCTCGATCTGGGCGGCAATGCCATCGGGCAGCCGACCTCGTATTTCATCGGCGTCGGCGTCAATCCCTGTGCCGTGGACTTGGACTACGAAATCCGGCGGTTTGAGTACAAGGTCGAGGCCGGCGCGGAGTTCGCCATCACCCAGCCCATCTTTGACATCGGCATGTTCCGCGCCTTTCTCAAGCGCATCGAACACTGCCGCATTCCCATCATAGCCGGGATTTGGCCCCTGACGAGCTACCGCAATGCGGAATTTCTGAGCAATGAAGTCCCCGGCGTCGTCGTGGCGCCGGAGATTCTTGAACGCATGCGCCGGGCTAACGCCTCGCCGGAAGCCGGACAGCAGGAAGGGCTGGCCATTGCCCGTGAAATGTTGTCTGAAGTGCGCGATCTCGTACAGGGCGTACAGGTGAGCGCCCCGTTCGGGCGCGTCGCCTACGCACTGGAAGTCTTTGAAGTGCTTCGGGAAACCGTTGGATAAACCATGCCGAAACCTCTGCTCCTGCTTCAGCCAGCCCGGATGTCACCGGCCCGGATGTCGCCGGCACACCGGGCCGGATGGCTGCTGGTTGCCGGTGTTCTGTTACTGTGGGGCGGTCTGGGCGCTTTCGGCCCGGCCCGACAGGCGGCGGCCAACGCCTCGCTGAACATCCGGGTGCTGTTTCCCAAGACGCGCTTCAGCGCCCCAAGCGACGGGCGGCTGCTGTTGCTCATCTCGAAAGACCCCAGCGCCGAACCCCGCTTTCAAATCAGCGAAGACCTCGACACGCAGCAGGTTTTCGGCATGGATGTCAACGGCGTCCAGCCCGGACAGGTGGTGACCTTCGACCCCCAGGCTGACGGTTATCCGGTGCTCCGCCTGGCCGACCTCCCGCCCGGCGACTACTTCGTGCAGGTGCTGTTCCACCGCTACGAGACGTTCCGACGCAGCGATGGGCACGTCGTCAAACTGCCGATGGACCGGGGCGAAGGGCAGCAGTGGAACCGCGCGCCGGGCAACACCTACAGCACGCCACGGCAAATCACGCTCAACCCGCAGCGCGGCGGCACGGTGGAACTGTCCCTCGATCAGGAAATCCCGCCCATTCCGCCCCCGCCGGACACGAAGTACATCAAACACTTCAAAATCCGCAGTGAGTTGCTGTCGAAGTTCTGGGGACGCCCCATGGAACTCGGCGCATGCGTTCTTCTGCCCGAAGGCTTTGATGAACATCCCGACCTGCGTTATCCGCTCTGCGTGTTCCACGGGCATTTTCCCTACACCTTCGATGGCTTTCGGGAAACACCGCCCGACCCCGACCTCAAGCCGGATTACAGCAAGCGTTTCAAACTGACGGGCTACAACCGGATTCAGCAGCAGGCGGCCTACGATTTTTACAAAACCTGGACGAGTCCCGACTTCCCACGGCTGGTCATTGTCGAAATCCAGCACGCCAACCCGTATTACGACGACTCCTACGCGGTCAACTCGGCCAACGTCGGACCCTACGGCGACGCCATCATGCGCGAGCTGATTCCCGAAATCGAACGCCGCTTCCGCTGCATCGGGCAGGGCTGGGCACGCTTCACCTATGGTGGCTCAACCGGCGGCTGGGAAGCGCTGGCCGCGCAAATCTTTTACCCGGACGATTTCAACGGCTGTTTTGCCGCCTGTCCCGACCCGATTGATTTTCGCGCCTACACCACGGTCAACATCTATGCGGACGACAACGCCTACGTTTTCGGTGGGCCGTGGAAGACCGTCCCGCGTCCGGGCAAGCGCGATTACCTCGGCCACCTTCAGGCGACCGTCCAGCAGATGAACCAACTGGAGCTGGCGCTCGGCTCCAACGGCCGCTCCGGCGGGCAGTGGGACATCTGGCAGGCGGTGTACTCACCCGTCGGGCCCGACGGCTATCCCAAGCCCATCTGGGACAAACGCACGGGCGTCATTGACAAGTCCGTAGCGGCGTACTGGCGCGAACACTACGACTTGGGCGACATCCTGCGGCGCAACTGGAAGACGCTGGGGCCCAGGCTCCAGGGGAAAATCCACATCTACTGCGGGGACATGGATAACTACTACCTCAACAATGCCGTCTATCTCGTCGAGGAGTTCCTGGCCGCCACGACCGACCCGCCTTACGGGGGCGAAGTACGCTACGGCGACCGCGCCGAGCACTGCTGGAACGGCGATCCCACGCGCCCGAATGCCCTGTCGCGGCTGCGCTACAACGAAATGTATGTCCCCAGGATTATGGCGCGCCTCAAGGCTACGGCACCGCCCGGCTGGACGATGCAGCAGGGCGGCTGGGTGTTCAGGCCCAAAGCCGCCCAAAAGCCCTAGACGAACAGCCAGTGGAACAACAGAAACAGTCCGCCGGCCAGCCCAATGGCGGCCGGAAGGGTCAGCACCCAGGCCGAGGCAATCTTGATGACGGTGGCCGCCTGAAGGCCCGACCCCTTGGCCACCATCGTGCCGGCGACGCCTGACGACAACACGTGCGTCGTACTCACCGGCAACCCCAGGTAGGATGCCATCCCGATGCTGGACATCGCCACCAGCTCGGCTGAAGCGCCCTGCCCGTAGGTCAGGTGGTCCTTGCCGATTTTTTCGCCAATCGTGATGACGATGCGTTTCCAGCCCACCATCGTCCCAATGCCCAGCGAAAGGGCAATGGCGACCTTGACCCAGAAGGGGGCAAAGTCGGTGAGCGACTTGAGCGTGGCAATGTCTTTCTTGAGCACCTCGGCTTCGGCGGCCGGCAGCCCCGGCGACGCGGCCTTGAGGATTTTCTTCACCGTGGCGTCAAGCTTGATGATGTCTGAGCGTACGTCCTTGCGTTGCTCACGCGGAATCTCCCCCAGCGTGGTGTGACCATCAAGCGCCCCCCGCACCCGCGCGACAGCCGACTGAAGTGCCTCAGCCTCGGACGGGGCCAGCCGGGATGCAACGCCATCCATGCGCACGAGCGCCTGCCGGGCGCTTTCCATCTGCTGGGCGTTGAAGGACATATCCAGCGCAAACGAAGCCGGGACAATCCCCGTGAGAATGAGCATCACCAGCCCGATGCCCTTCTGGCCGTCGTTGGAGCCGTGGGCGAAACTCACGCCGGTGCAGGTCAGGATGAGAATGGCGCGAATCCACAGCGGCGGCGGATTGTGCTCATCCGGCTTTTCGTACAACCGCTTGTCGGGAATCAGCCACCTTGACAGCAGGACGAGCAGGGCCGCCAGCGAAAAACCGATCAGCGGCGAAATGAGCAACGCCAGCCCGGTTTCCGAGACCTTGCCCCAGTTGACCCCATCACCAAAGCGATGACCGGGCAGAAGCGAATTGGCAAGACCGACGCCGACAATCGCACCAATCAGCGTGTGCGAACTGGAAGCCGGCAGCCCGAAGTACCACGTGCCCAGATTCCAGATAATGGCTCCCAGCAGCAGGGCGAGCGCCATGGCCAGCCCGGCGCTGGTGCTCTTTGAAATGAGCAGCTCGACGGGCAGCAGATAGACGATGCCCATGGCCACGGCAATCCCGCCGAAAAACACGCCGCAGAAGTTGCAAATCCCGGACCAGACCACAGCCGTCCAGGGACGCAGCGACTTCGTGTAGATCACGGTGGCTACGGCATTGGCTGTGTCGTGAAAACCGTTGACGAACTCGAAACCAAAAGCGACGGCCAGCGACACGAGGAGCAGCACGAGGGTCGTCGGCGGAAGCGCCTCGCCAAATAATGCATCCATACGAACCGGATTCCCTCAAAACCGAGCCTGAAAATAGCAATGTCAAACGTAAGGGAAGCTTGGAGGAGGCGCGTTAACGCCGTGTTTCGGACAGGCGCTCAGGACAAAACTTTTTTGACCTTGGCCGGCACGCCGACCACGAGCGTGGCAGGCGGCACATCCTCGGTCACGACGGCCCCGGCCCCCGTCACGGCTCCCGCGCCCACCCGCACTGGCGCGACCAGCATGGTGTCGCTGCCGATTTTGACGCCGTCCTCGACAATGGTGCGGTGCTTCTGTCTGCCATCGTAGTTGCAGGTGATCGTGCCGGCGCCCACATTGACCCCAGCCCCAAGCGTGGCGTCACCGAGATAGCTCAGGTGCATGGCTTTTGTTCCGGGACCCAGCGACGACTGCTTGACCTCCACGAAGTTCCCCACCACAGCGCCTTCCTGCACGTGGGCATTCAGGCGCAGGTGGGCAAAGGGCCCGACGGTTGCCCGGTCATCGAGGCGGCTGTCAAAGACCAGCGAGTAGTCGCGTACGGTCACACTGTTCCCCAAGCAGGCATTGACGAGCCGTGCGCCCGTGTGAATCCGGCAATCTTCGCCAATGACGGTCTGACCTTCGAGGTGCACGTTGGGATACACCACGGTGTCCATCCCAATCTCGACCTCCACTTCGACGTACGCTGTTGCCGGGTCGAGAAACGTCACCCCGGCGGCCATCAGTTCGGACACCTTGCGACGACGCAGGATGGCTCCTGCCGCCGCCAGTTCGGCGCGGGTGTTGACGCCGCAGACCTCCTCGGCTTCGGGGTGCAGCAGCACCTCGACGCGCCGCCCATCCTGGCGCAGCAGCCGCAGGGCATCGGGTAGGTAGTATTCCCCCTGGGCGTTGTCGTTGGAGATGCGGGCCAGCACGTCAAACAGGCCGTCGAGCTGGAAGGTATAGACCCCGGCGTTGATTTCGGTGATGGCTTTTTCGGCCGGTGTGGCGTCGCGTTCCTCGATGATCCGGTCAAAGCCTCCGTCGGATGTGCGCCGGATGCGGCCGTAGCCGGTCGGCGTCGCCAGGTGGGTGGAAAGGACGGTTGCCGCCGCCCCGGTTGCGGCATGGACGGCCAGCAGGTGGCGGAGTGTTGCTGGCCGCAGCAGCGGCACATCCCCGGAGAGCACCAGCAGCGTGCCGGTGACGGCCGACAGAGCCTCCTCTGTCACCTGCAGGGCATGGGCTGTGCCACGCCGCTCGGCCTGGACGACGACTGAAAACGGGATATGCGGGGCCAACGCCTTCCAACGGGCGGCAAACGCCTCGTGCACGGCTTCTGCCCCGTGGCCGACCACGACCACGACCTGCTTTGGGTCCAGTGCGGCCGCGCTCCGGGCAACATGCCCCAGCAGCGTATCGCCGGCGACAGGGTGCAGCACTTTCGGCAGGCGTGACTTCATGCGCGTCCCTTCGCCGGCCGCCAATATGACAACGGTAACTGGAATAGACAAACGGATAGCTCCTCAACACAATCTTGGCTGGTGCGGATGCCGCCGCCAGACTATAAATTCCAGAAAGAGTCCGGCGCTATGGTGGTCTGGCGTCCGGCGGCTCGAAATTCAGCCACAGCGAAGTTCACTGTCATGGGACGCTTTTTTGGTACCGATGGGATACGCGGCCGCGCCGGGGAGTTCCCACTTCAACCAGAAGCTCTGACCGTCATCGGAGCCACGCTCAGCCAGGTGCTGGCGGCGCGTACCGGGCAGACGCCCCGGTTGGTCATTGGCGGTGACACCCGTGAATCCAGTCCGTGGATAGCTGCCGCCGTTGCCCAAGGGATTGCACAGGCCGGGGGCACAGTAAGCTGCGCCGGTATCATCCCCACGCCCGGCATTGCCTACCTGACCCGCGCCGAAGGCTTTGACGCCGGGATTGTCATTTCGGCCTCGCACAATCCATTTCACGACAACGGCATCAAGTTCTTTCTGGCTTCGGGAGAAAAAACCGACGACGCGCTGGAAACCGCCATTGAAGCCGCCCTTGAAAACCTGTCCCCGGCCCCGGCGCAGACTGAGGCGCCCGGTTCAGCTCCGGCTTCGTTGTGGGAAGACCCAACCCATGCGTTGAGTTATCTGGAGTTTCTCACGCAGCACATTGGCGCGGACCTCGACCTTTCCGGCTGGTCCATTGCCGTTGACTGTGCCAATGGCGCGGCCGCGCCTTACGCCAACATCATGCTCCAGGCGCTCGGCGCCAAAACCTTTGTGACCGGCGCGGCCGCCAACGGACGCAACATCAACGACGGATGTGGAACGATTCACATCCAGCACGTGGCTGAAGTGACCCGTGCAGCCGGCGCGCAGCTTGGCATTGCCTTTGACGGGGACGCCGACCGCTGCCTGTTTGTGGATGAACAGGGCGAAGTGGTGGACGGCGATGCCATCCTCTACGCCATGGCCACCGACGCCGACGCCCGTGGCGAACTGACACCGCGCTGTGTCGTGGCAACCGTCATGAGCAACCTGGGGCTGGAACTGGCCCTGCGGGAACGGGGCATTGACCTCATCCGCACGCCGGTGGGCGACCGGGCCGTGCTGGCGGCAATGCTCGAACACGGCGCACTGCTGGGCGGTGAACAATCGGGCCACATCATTTTTGCCCGCCAGAGCCTGGCCGGCGACGGGCTGCTGACGGCCCTCAACGTTCTGCGCCTGCTCGTGGAACGGCAGTGCTCGCTGCGCGAAGCCGTGCGCGGACTGACCCGCTTCCCACAGACGCTCGTCAACGTTCCCGTACGTGAAAAGCGCCCCTTCGAGACCCTTCCACGGGTGGCGGCAACGGTGCGGGAAGTCGAGGCCCAGCTTGCCGGACGGGGACGCCTGCTCCTGCGGTACTCCGGCACGGAAAATCTGGCCCGGGTGATGCTGGAAGCGGCCAACGGCATAGACATCGGCACGCTTGCCGCGCAGGTTGCCGCTGCCATCGAGCGTGACCTGGGCAATGGGCACCCCGGATAGAGCCTCTTGTTCTGCACGCTCCCCCCACCAGCCCATAATCGTGCCGCCTTCGCTGCGGCCAACGCCATTTCGTGAGCGACACCGTCGTAGCCGATAGTCCGACCTTTCACTACGTACCGCCGCTGGCTGCGCATGGGGCGCAGCGGGTCATTGTCAAGCCAAACCTGGGCTATCCCGTCCCGGCTCCGGTCACGGTAGGGCTGCCGGTGCTGCGGGAAGTGCTGCTCGGTATCCGGCGTGTTGCGCCACGGGCGGAGATCGTCATTCTGGAAGGCGTCTGCACCAAGGTCACGTTTGCGGAAGTCATGTCCCGGCTGGGCGTCAACCGGCTGCTGACCGAACTGGCCGATCCGGGGCTGCGGCTGCTGGATGCGGATACGCTGTCGCACAAGGCCTATTCCAACACCTCCCGGCAACCGCAGCGGTTTGACCGGATGCAGGCCCCGGCGCTTCTGGAGGAAGCTGACTGCCGGGTATCCGTGGCCGGTTTCAAGCGCACGACGCTCAAGGGACGCCCGCTCATCAGCGCCGCCATCAAAAATCTCTACGGACTCTTTCCGCGCGCCGTCTATCGCGCCCGCAGCCCGCATGCCCGCGGGCAGCTCCACGTGCCGGACGTGCAGCGCGTCCTGGTGGATGTCTATTTCACCCTTGGCGTACGGTTTGAAGGGGCCGTCGTGGACCTGACTCACAAGTTCATCAGCCGGGACTGGCAACCGGATGAAGGCACGGCTGTTCCAGTGGGCAAGGTTGTCACCGGGACCGACCTGCTGGACGTGGACCTGCGCGCCGTGGAGCTTGCCGGTGAGCCGTGTTCGGATTATTTCCAGACCATTGCCCGGCAGCGGCGGGCCGGTTGACCGACGCGCTGTGCCGACTGGTATGAACCCAATGCTGACGGCTGATTTTTTCGCCCGTGACGCCGTGACCGTCGCACAGGAACTTCTGGGGTGTACGCTCTGGCACGGGGATGCCGGCGGCATCATCGTTGAAACCGAAGCCTACACCGACGACCCGGCCTCGCATGCCGTTTTGCGTGGGCCGCGCGGCCAGTTGATGCGTGAGACCTACGGGCGGCTCTATGTGTATCTGATCTACGGGATGTATTACTGCCTCAACTTCACGACCGATACGCGCGGCCCTGGCGCAGTGCTCATTCGCGCCATTGCGCCGACGCATGGCATCGAGAGCATGCAGGCCCGGACGCCGCGCCCGATGCCGGTTCATGAGTTGGCGCGCGGCCCGGGCCGGCTCTGCCGCGCCCTGGGAATTGGACGCGAACACAACGGCGAGCAGATCGGGCGCCGGGTCTGCCTCCAACCGCGTGCAACCGCGCCGCCCATCGCCAGTTCGCCCCGCATTGGCATTACTCAGGGGCGCGATTTACTCTGGCGGTTCTTCATTCCGAATGAACCGAGTGTCAGCCGTTTCCGATGAAGGGCCATCACCTGCCAACTGACCTGCCAACCGATCTCGACGCCATTCTCAGAAGTATCTGGGAGGCTTTTGAAGTCGGCGTCCGGGAAGCCGGACATCCCTTTCACACGCCCGTCGTAGCCACGGCCGGCCCGGCAGACTGCGATGCGCGGGTCGTCGTCCTGCGGCGCGCTTCCCCGGACCGCCGCGAACTGGCATTCCACACCGACGCCCGCGCCCCCAAGGTGCGCCTGTTACAGGCCTGTCACACAACGGCCTGGGTGTTTTATGACCCGGCTGGCAAGGTACAGGTACGGGCCAAAGGGAACACTGTGGTTCACCAGGGTGATGCCGTGGCCGCAGACGCCTGGGCGCGCACCCGGCTGATGTCACGGCGCTGTTACTTGGCTGAAGTGGCTCCCAGCACCCCGTCCGATACCCCCTCCAGCGGACTACCGCCGGCTCTGGTGGAGCGGTCGCCGACGGCGGAAGAAAGTGAAGCCGGCTTTGTCAACTTTGCCGTCTGTGTCACGGAGGTTGTCCGGCTGGACTGGCTCCAGCTTGCGGCCCGCGGCCACCGGCGGGCCGCCTTCACCTGGGACGATCATGCCGCCGGCTGGCGTGGCCACTGGCTGACACCCTGACCATGCCGACCGGATGCGCTGTAATCAACCGACGCCACACCTATGCCTTCCTCTGCCACACTGACAGTTCTGGGCCTTCTGGCCGGCGCCCTCACCAGCTTTTCTTTCGCCCTTCAGGTGTGGCAGAGCTGGCGCACGAAGTCGGTCAAAGACGTTTCGGCCGGCATGTACCTTGTGTTTTCCACCGGTGTCATCCTGTGGCTCATCTATGGGTTGCTCCGCCGGGACGTACCGCTGATGGTGTGGAACACCCTCACGCTGGTTCTGGTCGCCACGATTCTGGTGCTGAAGTTTCGCTATGGCGGCGCGCGGCACGGTACACCGGACTGAAAAACAGCCCTGCCAGCGCCACGGCCGGCTGCACTGCATCTGAATTTTTGCTACAATCGGCTGCCAAAACGTCGGGTAAGAAACCTGGTTGTCATACCACAAGGTTTGGCACACAATAGGCTTCTCATCCCGCACCGACCCAGGTTTTCTTCGTGGAGACACCAGCCCTTGACGACCATCCCCGATCCCTTCATTGGTGTCACCCTCGATGGCAAGTATCGCCTTGACGCCAAAATTGGCGTGGGTGGTTTTGGTGCGGTCTATCGGGCCACGCATCTGAACCTCAACCGCCCCGTGGCGGTCAAGGTGCTGCACAACAACATCCACAACACCACGCCGGAAAACCTGGAGCGGTTTCGGCAGGAAGGCGTCTCGGCCTGTTCGGTTTCACACCCCAACGCCGTGGCCATTCTGGATTTCAGCATCACCCAGGATGGTCATGCCTACTTGGTCATGGAGCTGCTCGACGGCCGCCCGCTGAGCGACGAACTCCAGGAACGGTTTGTGCTTCCACTCGAACGCTGCGTGGAAATCATCATTCCAGTGTGCGATGTGCTCACCGAAGCCCATGCATCGGGCATCGTCCACCGCGACATCAAGCCGGATAACATTTTTCTCCACCGCACCCGGCGCGGAGAGGTCGTCAAGGTACTCGACTTCGGCATTGCCAAGCTGGCGCGCCCCCCGAAAGAACCCGGCCGGCGCAACCTGACGGCCACCGGCATTCTCATGGGGACGCCGGAATACATGTCGCCGGAACGCATGCGCAACAAACCCTATGACGGCAAGGCGGACGTGTACAGCCTGGGCATCATGATGTATCAGATGCTGACCGGAAAGTTGCCGTTCGAGTCGCCGGACAATGATTTCGTCGCCGTGATGTGGATGCAGGTCAACGATCCGCCGCCGCCATTGCGTTCATACAACCCGGCCGTTCCAGTGGAAATCGAGCGGGTTGTCATGCACGCGCTGGAAAAGGACCCGGCCAACCGGCCGACGGCAGAGGAACTGGCCAGCGAGCTGCTGGCAGCCACGGGCGAATCTTCCTTCGGCTACTCTTCCGGGAAGTTCACCCTGGGCAGTCCGGCGTCAACGCCATCGGCGGACCCCGCCTCACCGGCGGTTCCGGCCGGACTCCCGGCGCTGACGGCTGAAGGCCCCAGCGTACCGTTGCTCTTCGACCTGACCTCAACCCTGGAAATCATCACTTCCCCGCTGACGGAAAGCGTCCCGGCGGCCACGGCTCCATCGGCGACCAACGGCCCCGCCCCGCACCTGCCGAATCTGGCAGGACTGGTGTTGCCGGCGCCCGAACCGGTAAAACCGCCCGAAAAGCTCGGCGAGATTGCCGTTTTCACCGCCCACACCTACCCAAACAGCATTGCCTTTTCGCGGGATGGCCGGTTTTTCCACTCGGCGCGCCGTGACCAGACCATCGGCATGTTTTCCACTGAAGACGGGCGTGAAATCACCCGTTTTGCCGCCGGGCGCATGTTTCCGGTACGCTGTGTGGCGCTGAGTCCCGACAACCGCACGGCGGTGTTCAGTGGCGCGGATGACAGCCTCCGCCTGCGCGACGCCCAGAGCGGCAGCGAACTGCGGCGGCTCTTCGGGCACACGATGGTGACGACGGTGGCGTTCTCGCCAGACGGGCAATGGATTGTGACCGGCGGGCAGGACAAAACCGTACGCCTGTGGGAAGCTTCCACCGGACGCGAAATCCGCCGGTTCACCAAGCACGCTGATGAAATTGCCTGCGCCACCTTTGCGCCGGACGGGCAATCGGTCATCGTCATGACCGTCAGCGGTGACATCCACCTGTGGGCCACGCAGACCGGACGGCAGTTGCTCTATCTGCCGCCGGACGAAACGACCTACGACTCGCTGAGCGTGTCCATTTCGGATGACCGCCAGCGGCTGGTCGGCAGTGAACTCAAACAGGTCAAAACGGCCGAAAGTGAAGGACGGCGGCGCATCAAGCGGCTTGATGCCGGGCAAATTCCCTACGGCTCGGCGCAGGTTGTCTTTACGCCCGATGGCCGGCAGGTGGCGTCAGTCAACCTCGATTCGACAATTCGCCTGTGGCAGGTCGCCGACGGAAAACCGGTGCAGGTCTTCATTGGCCACGGCAACTACGTCAACAGTCTGGCCATTTCGGCCGATGGCAAACGGCTTCTGTCGGGCAGCGACGACCGGACCGTGCGGCTGTGGGACATCGAAAGCGGCTGTGAAATTATGTGCCTGACCGGTCACACCGAACGGGTGCACCACGTGGCCCTGCATCCCGATGGCGTCCACGCCTTTTCCTGCGGGCAGGATGGCACGGTTCGCCGGTGGGGCCTGCCTTTGCCATCTTTGCCATAGTGTACCGGCATCATTCCCGCAGCGGTTCTTTTTCAAGGCCATAGCGGCGGCGCTTGAGAATCAGCCCCTGCCGGGTCAGGCCCAGTTCACGGGCGGCATGGGTGACGTTGCCGTGGTGACGCTCCAGCGCCTCGGCAATCATCTGGCGCTCCAGCGCCTCCACGGCCGCCGACAGTGTCGGTCGGGAAGGAAAGATCAACTCCCCCGTTCCACGGCGACCGCCCGGCGGCAACGGCGGAATGCGGTGCGCGCCACTCGGCATCGGCGGTGTGGCGAGCCACAACTCCGGTGAAAAGTGATCGGGCGTCAGGATGTCGTTGGGTTCGGCAAGTGCAACCGCCCGCTCAACTTCGTTTTTGAGCTGCCGCACATTGCCCGGCCAGGGAAGCTGGCACAGACGTTCCAGAGCCGCTTCGGAAAGGGCAACATTTTTCCCTTCCCGCTTGGCGCACTCGCGCAACAGATGCCGTACCAACGGCGCAATGTCTTCGCGGCGCGCCCGCAGCGGTGGGACGTGCAGACGTACCACGTTGAGGCGGTGAAACAGGTCTTCCCGAAACCGGCTCTGGGCCACCTCCGCTTCCAGGTCGCGGTTGGTCGCCGCAATGACCCGGACATCCACCTTGATGGGCTTTTCCTCGCCTACCGGGTGAATTTCGCGCTCCTGCAGGAAGCGCAGCAGCTTGGGCTGGACGTGCAGGGCCAGCTCTCCAATTTCGTCCAGAAACAGCGTTCCTCCGGCGGCCGACCGGATGATGCCCAGGGCGTCTTTGTTGGCCCCGGTAAAAGCTCCCTGGCGGTGCCCGAACAGCCGGCTTTCGACCAACTCGGCCGGAATCGCAGCACAGTTGAAGGGCAAAAACACCCGGTCCCGGCGGCGGCTGGTGGCGTGGAGCGCCCGGGCCACGAGTTCCTTGCCGACCCCGGACTCACCCGTGATGAGCACCGTCACATCGGAGGAGCGGATTTTCTCGATGCGCTCCACAACCGACAGCATGGCCGGCGACTCGCACACCAGACCCAGGTGGGCAAAGCGGTTGGCCGCCGGCTCACTGCTTGCAATGGCCCGGGAAGCCCGGACGGTGTTACGCAGACGGTGATTTTCGAGAATGAACTCCACGACGTGCACGAGCGCCTCGATGGTCGTGGCGATGTTGGGCGCGATGACGCCGCTCAGGCACAGGAAAAACCGCCGCATGGGAGCGAGATCGGCTCCGGGCCGCACGTCATTGAACGTGCGCACCGTCAGATCGTCCGGCAGGGAACGCTCATCATGCAGGCTGCTTTCCAGAGCACGGCGCATCCGCTCGGCTGGACCGGCGCTGCCCGCGTGGAGCCGCAGTCCATCGGGCATCTGTTCAAAAATGGCAGCGTTCACACGCAGTTCATCACGGAGCAGGATGACCAGTTCGCGCAGCAGCAAATCCGGTGTTGTCGAAGCCGCCACAAGACTTTCGACGAGCAGGGCATCGAGGCTGGGCGCGGGAGCCAGTGGACGGTCCCGCTCATCGGCGCGTTGGGCGTCAGCCAGCAACTGCATCGCCTGTGCCAGGCCACGTTGGGCGCCCAGTTCCATAAAGAGCCGCTGGGCGGCTTCGAGGTGAAGGCGCGCCCGGGCCGGATTGCCCAGAGCGAGAAAGGCCCGGCCGGCTCCAAGGTGACTCGTGGCGGCGTCGTAGAGAAAGCCGGCCGCTTCAAACATGGACAGGCTCTGGGTAAAAGCCGTGACAGCCTCACTGGGATTGTTGCGCACGAGGTGCAACTCCCCTTCGAGCCGACAGAGCAGACCCGCAGCATGAAGCTTCGATGTCTCTCCGAACAGCTCACGGGCGCGGCGGATATGGGCTTCCGCCCGGACGGCATCGCCCGTGGCCAGACAGGCTTCGGCCAGACGCAGGTGACTGATGGGCAGACGGTTGATCCGGTTGATTTTGGCATTGATGCGCGTGGCCTGCTCAAACAGCGCCAGGGCTTCTTCGTTGCGTCCCTGCGCCAGCAGCACTTCGGCCAGAGCTTCCCAGCCGCCAGCTTCGGCAGCCGCCCGTCCGGCGGCCAGCGCCCGTTCCACGGCCAACCGGGCCTGCCGTTCGGCAGCGTCCAGATCACCCTGCCAGAGCCGCAGGCGGCTTGCCGTCCGGCGTACCAGGCTTTCAGCCGCCTGGTCATCCGCCACCAGCGACATCGCCTGCCCCAGGGCTTCTTCCGCCTCGCGCCACTTGCCGGCGCACATGCGCACATCGGCCACCAGGTCGTATGCCCGCCCCAACGCCAACCGGTCATCGGTTTGCGCCCAGTGGGACAGGGCCCTTTCCAGCAGCGCCAGCGCCGTAGCGAGATCGCCTGCCTCAAAAGCCATGAAAGCCTGGTGGTCAAGCAACTGCCCCACCAGCTTGGGGTCCTGGGCCGCCAACCCGCCCGGCAGGGCTTCAAGCAGCGCGAGGGCGCGCGCGGCTTCATCACGCGATTCGGCCGGACGCCCCTCGTGATAGGCCATGACGGCAAGCTGCCAGCGGCATTCGGCAACGCCGCGCATCCTGCGGGCCGCTTCCAGCAAACGCCGCCCCCGCTCCAGATGCTCGCGGGCGATGGCGTATTCATCAATGGCCGCGTAGATGCGTCCCAAAAGGGCTTCCGCCTGCCCCACTACAGTTTCCAGGCGCTCAGACTCTCCCACCTTCAGCGCCAGATTGGCTTCGTGAATGGCGCGCGGAATGTGGTGCTGGCGCAGATAGGTGTCCGCCCGCTGGAGGTGAACGCCGGCGATGGTTTCCGCATCAGCCGCCTGTGCGGCGATGCGGTCCAGAACCTGTACGGCCTCGTCAAAGCGGTGCACCTCGGCCAGAGCCTGGGCCAGCTCAAAGCGCCGTTCGACAGCCAGCGGCGACCCCTGTTGCTCAAGTTCTCCGATTTCGAATTGCAGCCGACTGACCAACCACTCATGGCGACTCAGGCGTGGCGCACTGGCAGAAAGCGCATCAGACATCGCGGCGACGAGTCGGTCTCCATAACCATCAAGATGCTTACCGTCAAGCAAGTTGACAGCAAGTCATTTGACACTTTAGCGGCGATTGACGGTTCAGGTGCAAGGCCGTGAAGGTAATGCCAAGTCGGCCCTTTCTCAAGCCTTTTGCGTCACAAGCCAGTGCCATGGACGAAAAAACCCTGAAAAAACCGGCATTCCGGCGCGTCACGGGCCACGGCTGTGGGGCGCGGACGGCCCACCGCCGGTGTCGTTCCGGCGGGAATCCGTCAGGTTTGGCACGCAAGTTGTCTTGCACAGGTTACGCCCAGCACCACCCGGTCCTGCGCACCACAAAACATTTTCCCGCTTCATCCATGGAGGAATCCTCATCGTGAAAAAGTCACTGGCCCTTGCGTTTGCGCTTTTGCTTGCCGGAGGTATGACGGCAACCACTTTCAGCCAGATCAGCCGCCCGCTGCCGCCGTCGGCCGGCGGAGCCGGAGGTGACGAATACCCGGTGGACGTGGCCGGTGAGCCGCGTTACGTCGCCAATCAGGTCATCATCCAGTACTACGAAGACGCCGACGAGCGCAGCCGCGCGCAGGTGCGCGCCATGATTGGTGCCGCCCGTGCGACAACGCTGCTTTCGTCCGACGAACGGCGTATGCTCGAAGCTGGCACGCCCCTGCGCAACGGTATGGAGCGCCCGGCCGGTGAGGTTGAACTCGACACCCTGCCACCGGGTCTGAGCGTCAAGGAGGCGTGCGAAATTCTCCGCGGCCACCGGGCCATCAAGTCGGTCGAACCCAACTGGATTTACACCAAACTTCAGGCGGCACGCCCCAACGACCCGCTGTTCCTGAACGGCTCCATGTGGGGCATGTACGGCTACCAGACCGGCAGCGGCACGAGCAATCAGTACGGCAGTGAAGCCGCCGCCGTGTGGTCCACCTCGGTGACGAATGGCACCGGTTCACGCAACATCTACGTCGGCATCATTGACGAAGGCATTCAGGTCAACCATCCCGACCTGCAGGCCAACATCTGGGTCAACCCCTTCGATCCCGTGGATGGACGCGACAACGACGGTAACGGCTACGTGGATGACACGAATGGCTGGGACTTCGCCAACAACGACCGGACGGTGTATGACGGGCCGGCTTCCGGTTCGACCAACACTGACTCCCACGGCACGCACGTGGCCGGCACGATTGGCGCCGTGGGCAACAACGGCATCGGTGTCGTTGGCGTCAACTGGCGCGTGACCATGATTTCGGGCAAGTTCCTGGGTACGCAGGGCGGCACAACAGCCAACGCCATCCGCGCCATTGACTACTTCACCGACCTCAAGGTGCGGCATGGGCTGGACATCGTTGCCACGAACAACTCGTGGGGCGGCGGCGGTTACTCGCAGGCGCTGTTCGATGCGATTTCCCGCGCCCAGGCCCGCAACATTCTCTTCGTGGCGGCAGCGGGCAACGAGTCCAACAATAATGACACCCGCCCGTCCTACCCGGCCAGCTACAGCCACGACTGCATCATTTCCGTGGCTTCCATCACGAGCACCGGCGCGCTGTCTTCCTTCTCCAACTTCGGTCGCACGAGCGTTGACCTCGGCGCGCCCGGCTCCAACATCCAGTCTACGCTGCCGGCAAGCCGGTATGGCTCCCTGAGCGGCACTTCGATGGCAACCCCGCACGTCACGGGTGTGGTCGCACTGTACGCCGCCCGGCGTTCGGCGCGCGGCCTCACCATCAAGAACAACATCATGAACAGCGTCTATCGGATTTCATCCCTCAACGGCCAGTGTGTCAGCAACGGCACGCTGGATGCCAACGCGCTGTTCCGCAACTACTGAACCGGCAGCGTCACCCGGACGCCCAAACGACGCGAGGCGGATGGTTCACATCCGCCTCGTTTTTTGTTTGTTGTTGTCTGTTTTACGTGGTCTTTCGGCAGCCTTGGTTTTCAGCGCCGGATATGGAGCGGGCGATGGGACTCGAACCCACAACACCCAGCTTGGGAAGCTGGTACTCTACCATTGAGCTACGCCCGCATCGGATGACCTGGCGAGAACATACGCCGCCGCCTGTGACCTGTCAACGCCCGTTGATGTGCGGTTCACAGGTCGTAAAGGAACTCAACCTTGCTTTCAATGTCCGGGTGCAGACTGTGGTGAACCGGGCAGGTCAGGGCCGCACGTTCGAGTTTGGGACGGGCCTCGGCTGGAATGTGACCCGGCAGGTGAAAGGTGATGGGCAACGAGGCTACCCGGCGCGGCGAGGTGGTCTGCATGTGTTTGACAATGCGGAAATGCGTCCCGGAAAGGTCGAGGCCGTCGCGCTGGGCAACGATACCCATCAGGGTCATCATGCAGGAGCCAAGCGCCGCCGCCACGAGGTCCGTTGGCGAAAAACAGCTTCCGTCCCCCTGGTTGTCCGTCGGGGCCACGGTTTGCAGAAGTGCCCCGGAGGGTCCGTGGGTCATTTCAACGCGCAAAGCGCCGAGATACTTGCCAGTGATTTCAACAGCCATGAACAATCTCCTGTCTCAAGAAAACTCAGGCGGCGACACTTTCAGACTTTCATTGGCAGGTCTGCCTCGGAATGCCCAACTTCATTGTCCTGACCACTGTCTTGGGCAACCGGTTTCCAATCCGGGGGTCGGGCTGGTATCGTGCCGCCACCTACCAATTTGGCACACAAAGGACCAATCTGAAGGATATGTCTCTCACACTCGACATCGTTACCCCCGAACGGGCGTTTCCTTCCCAGACCGTGGATGAAGTCGTCCTGCCGGCGCTGGATGGTGAAATCGGTGTCCTCCCCGGCCACGCCGCCCTGATGTCACAACTTGGTGTGGCCGGTCTTTTGACCTATCGCCAAGGGGGAAAGGAAACCCTGGCGTTCGTGGCGCAGGGTTTCGTGGAGGTTCTGGGCAACCGCGTCACCGTGCTGACCGAACGGGCCGAACTCGCCGAAGACATTGACATCGAGGAAGCCCGGACGCGCCTGCGTGAAGCCGAACTGGCGCTCAGGAAAGCCGAAGCCGAACGCCCCGATGAAGACCTTTACCGTCTGCGTGCCGAACTGGAAGCAGCGCTGGTGCGCGTCAAAACCGCCGAACGCTACATGTCCCGCTGAACGGACCTCCCAGCAGAATGGTGTTCTGCCATGAGCTTCCCCTACGACCTGCGGCTGCCCGGCGTCACCATTCCGATTCATCTGGTCTGTGAAATTCTGGCCTATACGGTTGGCTTTCGGCTCTACCTGCGCGCCCGCCGCCGGCAACCCGGCGGAATGACCGTCGAACAGGCAGTCTGGACGCTCGTCGGCTGCCTGGCCGGTGCCGCCCTTGGGTCAAAGCTCGTCGCCTGGCTGGAAATCTTCCCGCTCTACTGGCAGCACCGCGCCAACCCGCTCATCTGGCTTCAGGGAAAGTCCATCGTGGGCGGTTTGCTGGGCGGCTGGCTGGGTGTCGAAGTTGCCAAACGCTTTGCCGGCGTTTCGCAGGCCACCGGCGATGCCTACGTCTTTCCGCTCATCGTGGGTATCGCCATCGGACGGATCGGGTGCTTTCTCACCGGTCTCTCCGACGGCACCTGCGGCATCGCCACCAGCCTGCCCTGGGGCGTTGATTTCGGCGACGGCCTCCGCCGCCACCCAACCCAGCTCTATGAAATCCTCTATCTGACCGGGCTTGGCTGGCTGCTCTGGACATGGAAGCTGCCCGGCGCACCGGACGGCGCGCGGTTTCGCCAGTTTCTCATCGGCTACTTTGCCTTCCGCTTCGCCATCGAGTTCATCAAGCCGCGTCCGTTCCCTTACCTCATCGGACTGACGGCCATTCAGTTTGTGGCTTTGCTCGGCTTGGTTGCGGCTGCCATCAGCCTGTGGCGTCAGTGGAGACCAACGCTCCCCCACGCCCCCGCAACGGCCCACTCCACGGCGAAAGGAAGCCCGGCCCATGGCTGACCGCCCCTACCTGTTCTATGAGCTGACCAACGCCATCTGCGCGACATGTTTCCAGAAGGTCGAGGCCAAGATTGTCATCGAAGGCGAGCGGGTGTTCATGCACAAGTTCTGCCCGACGCACGGGCGCGAACGGGTGCTCATTTCCACGGATGCCGCGTTTTACCGGCAGCAACGGCAGTTTTTGAAGCCCGGCCAACTCGTCCGGCAGTTCAACACGCCTATTCGGTATGGCTGTCCGTATGACTGCGGCATCTGTCCCGATCACGAGCAGCATGGCTGCCTGACCATTGTCGAGATCACCGACCACTGCAACCTGACCTGTCCGATTTGCTATGCCGATTCGGGGCCCCATCGTCCGACCCATCGCAGCCTCGAACAGGTTGAGTTCATGCTCGACTGTGTCGTACGCAATGAAGGCGAGCCGGACATCGTGCAGATCAGCGGCGGCGAACCGACGCTGCACCCGGCATTTTTCGGGATTCTCGACGCCGCCCGCCGCCGTCCCATCAAGCACCTGATGATCAACACCAACGGCATTCGCATCGCCCAGGACGAAGCCTTTGCCGAACGGCTGGCCGGCTACATGCCCGGCTTCGAGGTGTACCTTCAGTTCGATTCCCTGCGGCCCGCCGCTCTCTGTGACCTGCGCGGACTGGACCTGCGCGCCGTCCGTGAGCGCGCGCTGGAACGGCTCGACCGGCTGAAGGTCTCCACAACCCTTGTCGTCACCCTCAAAAAGGGCGTCAACGACGACGAAATTGGCGACATCATCGCCTTTGCCCTTCAGCATCCGTGCGTGCGCGGTGTGACCTTCCAGCCGGTACAGGCCGCCGGACGGACCGAACACTTCGACCCGGCGCGTGACCGCCTGACGCTTGGCGAAGTACGGCAGCAACTGCTGCGGCAGGTTTCCTGGCTGCGCCCCCAGGATGTCCTGCCCGTTCCCTGCCATCCCGACTGTCTGGCCATGGCCTACGCCCTGAAACTCGGCGGAGACATCATCCCGCTGACCGGACTCATTGATCCGCAGATGTTGTTGGCCGGCGAAGGCAACAACACCATCGCCTACGAGCACCAGGCGGCGTTTCGGGAGCAACTGTTCAGGACGTTTTCCACGGGCCACTCCCCGGACGGGCAGGCGCTTTCCCTCAAGCAACTGCTCTGCTGCCTGCCGCTGGTCAACGTCCCGGCATCGCTGAGCTACGAGAACGTCTTTCGGATTCTCATCGTGCAGTTTATGGACGCCCACAATCTCGACATCCGCTCGGTGAAGCGGTCGTGTGTCCACATCGTTCACCCTGACGGGCGGATCATCCCCTTCGACACCTTCAACCTGTTTTACCGCGACGACCGCGAGGCACAGCTTGTGGCGCTGCGGCAGCGCGTCGCAGCCACGGCGGACCCACTGCCGGAAGCAACGCGGCACTGACCCCCCACGCAACCATGGCGACGGATTCAGCCCTGCCTTCCAGTGTCATTTCGCGCCTGCGCGTCCGGTACGCCGAAACCGACCAGATGGGCGTGGTCTATCACGCCAACTATCTGGTCTGGATGGAAATCGGACGTACTGACTACTGCCGGGCCTGCGGATATGCCTACCGCGCGATGGAAGCCGCCGGACTGCGCCTTGTCGTGGCGGAAGCGCGGGTGCGCTATCTGTCGCCGGCCCGTTACGACGACGACATCCACATCACCACCCGCCTGCTGGCGCTGCGCTCGCGGCAGGTTGTCTTTGGTTACGACATCCGGCGCGCCACCGACGACACCCTGCTGGCCACGGGCGAAACGACACACTTGCCGACGAACCACGCGGGCCGCATCATACGCCTGCCGGCAGACATCCACGCGGCACTCTCCACCGGCCCCACCGGACAGGCGGCATAACGATTCAGTCACTGGCTTGGGAGACAAACCATGCTCAGCGAACGGTACGATGCGGCGCTGGTCTTCGCCCACCAGCTTCACCGCCACCAGAAGCGCAAGGGCACGGAAATCCCTTATATCAGCCACCTGCTGTCGGTATCGGCGCTGGTCCTCGAACACGGCGGCACGGAAGACCAGGCCATTGCGGCCCTGCTGCACGACGCCGTGGAAGACCAGGGCGGCGACGCCATACGGCAGGAAATCCGTCACCGCTTCGGCGAAGACGTGGCAGCCATTGTGGACCACTGTACCGACACCGATCAGATACCCAAACCGCCGTGGCGCGCGCGCAAGGAAGCCTACCTCGCCCACCTGCGTACGACGCCTGACACGGCGCGGCTGGTGTCGCTGGCCGACAAGGTTCACAACGCGCGCACGATTCTGGCCGACTACCGGACGGTCGGCGAAGCCCTGTGGTCGCGGTTTGAAGGCGGCCGGGAAGGAACGCTGTGGTACTACCGCCGCCTTGTCGAAATCTTTGCCGCCGGGCCGTGCCAACCGCTTGCCAACGAACTTGAACGCACGGTAGCGGAACTGGAACGTCTGGCATCGTTGGCTTCCCCCCAGGCCGAACCCCACGCCTGAAGAAGGTGCCATGGCTGCTCCCGCTCCCCAACCCACCACCCGCCGCTGGAACCGCGCCGACTGGCTGCGCGGCTACACATCACTGACCGAAGAACGCGACTACTGGATTGACGACATCGAAGGCAACCTGCCGGCTGACCTCTGCGGCACGCTGTACCGCAACGGGCCCGGACTGCTCGAACGCGGTGGTCAGTCTGTCCAGCATCCGTTCGACGGCGACGGCATGATCTGCGCCTTTGACTTCACCGGCGACGGCCGGGTCCGGTTTCGCAACCGGTACGTCCGCACGGCCGGCTTCATCGCTGAATCCAAAGCCGGACGCTTCCTGCAACGCGGTGTCTTCGGCACACAAAAGCCGGGCGGCTGGCTGGCCAATGCCTTTGACCTCCAGGCCAAAAACATTGCCAACACCAACGTGGCCTGCTCGCCCAGGAAGCTGCTGGCGCTGTGGGAAGGCGGAAAACCTTATGCCCTTGACCCAGAAACGCTTGAGACCATCGGCGAAGACGATCTGGGCGGGGCACTGGCCGGCAATGCCAACTTTGCGGCGCATCCCCACTATGACCGGCGCACCGGCGAGATGGTCAACTTCGGCATCGAGCCGGGACTGTCCTCAACCATCAACCTGTACACCCTCGACGCCGACCTGAACGTGACGGCGCAACACCGCTGGGAAGTCCCTGGCTTTGCCTTCATCCACGACTTCGCCCTGACCGACGACTACGCCGTATTTTTTCAGAACCCGGTCACGGTCAATCCCCTGCCCTACTGGTTCGGTTTTCGTGGCGCGGCCGAATGCCTCGTCTTCCAGCCTGACCGCCCGACGAAAGTCCACCTGCTGCCACGCCACGGCGGACGGATGCGCACCTACGAAACCGACGCCTGCTTTGTGTTCCACCACGTCAACGCCCACCTCGTGGACGATGTGCTGACCGTGGATTCCATTGCGTACGAAACCTTCCCCTCGCTCGAACCGGGCACGATGTACCGGCAGGTCGAGATTGAAAAGATCGCGGCCTCGCAGCTTTTCCGCTTCACCATCAACCTGAAAACCGGCGCGTCCCGCCGGGAACGCCTGCTGGAACGCGCCGTCGAGTTTCCCGGCGTCCACCCGGCGCGGGTCGGACTCCCCCACCGCTGGGCCTTTATGGCCATGGCTGATGCACCGACCGGCAATGCGCCGCTGCAAGGCGTCATGGCTTACGACACCCACACGGGCGAAACCCAGACGTACAGCTTCGCCCCCGGCGGCTACGTCGGCGAGCCGGTGTTCGTGCCCACGCCGGGCGCTACCGAAGAAAACGCCGGCTACCTCCTGCAGATGGTGTTCGATGCCCGACGGGGAACAAGCGGGCTGGCCATTTTTGACGCCCGGAATGTGGCCGGCGGGCCGCTGGCGCGGCTCCACCTGCGCGATACTGTCCCCTACGGTCTGCACGGGCAGTTCGTCGCCAAATAAAGGCCAATCGCCAACCGATTGTGTGGCCTGGCCCCGGTGTCAGGCCGACGCATCCTGCGCCGTATCGTCCAGAAACTGGCGCAGGCGCTGGCTGCGCGCCGGACGCCGCAGCTTCCGCAGGGCTTCCGCTTCAATGCGCTGGATGCGCTCCCGTGGGAGCGCAAAAAACTGCGCGATTTCTTCGAGTGTGCAGGCTTTGCCATCCGCGCCCAACCCGAAGCGCATCCGCAGTACCTTCTCCTCGCGGGCATTGAGTGACTGAAGCGCGGCATTGAGGTCTTCCCGCAGGCGGACGCGCGCCGCATCATCCAGCGGATTCGGCGCGTGGGTATCGGCAATGAAGTCCCCCAGACTCTGGTCTTCTTCATCGCCCACCGGTGTTTCGAGGCTGACCGGCGGCTGCGCCAACTGGAGCAACATCTGCACTTTTTCAAGCGACATGCCCAGATGTTCCGCCAGTTCGGCCTGTTTTGGCTCACGGCGCCGTTCCAGCGTCAGACGGTGCATGGCTTCAAGCAGCCGCGTGAGTTCGGCGCGCACGGCCGCCGGCAACCGAATCAGGCGCGGCTGCTCACTGAGCGCCTGCGCCATGGCGCGGCGAATCCACCACGTCGCGTAGGAAGCAAACCGTTCGGCGCGTTGCCCGCTGAACCGCTCGGCAGCGCGCAGCAGTCCGAGATTGCCTTCCTGAATCAGGTCCGTCAGTCCCAGCCCCCGGCGGGTATATTGTTTGGCAACCGACACCACCAGCCGCAGATTGGTTTCCACCAGCCGCTGCCGCGCCGCCGCCGCCCGGTCAAACATCTGCCGCGCCTGCGCCAGGGTGCGCGCGATGCCCTCCGGCTCGGCGGCCGTCAGCAGCCACGCGGCGTTGGTACGCCGTCCAGCCTCCAGGGCTTCAAGCAGGGACGTGTAACCGGTACGGGAAAGCGGCACATCCAGCACGGCCCGCGACAGGACAATCCGCGCCCGGGCCAGGCGGCGGCGCTGCCAGTCCGCCGATGCGGGCAGATCGGCCACGGCGGACAGCAGAGACCACTCATCCTGAACAGCTTCCAGCGCCTGCCGTACACGCGCCACAGCCTCGTCAAGGGCCGCCTCCAGAGAAGCAGCTTCCGACGATGCTGTTTCGCCCGGCTCCGGCCCGGCTGCCGTTCCCGACAGATCAAACCAGCGGGCTGCCGCACTCTCTCCCTGCGCCAGGGCTTCTGCTTTTTCAATAAGCAGGACCGCTGTGGCCGGCAGGCGGGAAAGCTGCTTCCGAAACCGCGCCTCAGCGCGGCGGATGCCGGCCACCAGCGCGGCTTCATCTTCGGCGGACAACGTGGCAATCCGTCCCATTTCCTGAAGGTACGGGCGCAGCGGGTCTTCAAAAAAGGCGGTCGGCGACGCCGGCGCTGTAGGGGCGGTTCCGTGAACCGCCCCTGCCGGCGGAACCGCCCC
>Ga0272446_1001632_pt1 | contig 32159 bp, 29 predicted proteins | sample YNPCB0061_FD_194587 | JGI IMG/M metagenome (GOLD analysis project Ga0272446, IMG submission 194587) | Hot spring microbial mat communities from Yellowstone National Park, WY, United States - YNP-CB-006-1 | ecosystem: Environmental > Aquatic > Thermal springs > Hot (42-90C) > Sediment | place...
CGATAATAAAATAGTCCGCCAATTATAAATCCGCGATCTGAAACTGCAACAAGATAATTATGTTCCGGTCTGAAGGTTACAATCAGATTAGCTTCAAGAAATAGTTTATGAAGTTTAGAAATTTCTTTTGGATTAATCGGCGAACGAACCAGATAAGGATTTCCGTCATTATCAGTTAACTGGACAACTAAACCGGAAGTAAAAGCTGTATCGCTTTTTATTTTCAGGAAAGCCGCAGTGTCAGTCGGTTTAAGATGCGGATAACTTAATCTCGTTAAGAAAAAGTTTTCTTTTTCAGTAAGTTCAAATTCAAAGCTGAGATTAGAAAGAAGATTAATAGTTTCATCTTTGTTCAACTTCTTTGTTCTTTGTTTTTTAATTATGTCGCGCAAAACTTTTTTGAATTTTTCTGATGAGTCCTTCAAAACAGTTTCAATAAAGAATCTTGTTCGTACAGCCGGATAATCTTCTTCAAGATCAAACAGACGATAAGTTTCATAAATGTCGTAAATTGTTTCTGCCTGTGCAGTAAGTGATGCTTCACGATTCAGCTCATACCATCTGTTGAATCTTTTTATTGCGAAGTAAAGCTGCTTTGGTAAAAATCCAAATGTTTTAACATTATGAAGAAATGAATCTGCTTCACTCAAAAGTTCATTCTGATTTGGAAAGCTTCCGCGGGTTTGTAATTCTTTTTTTAATCTCTGAATTATTTCAATTCCTTTTTCGGCTCCCTCAACTTCACAAATTGCTGAAAGAATACTGCTGAGTGCTAAATCATTTTTTAATATCGGATATTCTTCTTCAGCTTTAAGAATAAACTTGTTATAAAAGTTTAGAATGAACTGATAGTAAGAAACAGAAGACTCTCTTTTGTAAAATGATGTAATGTAAGAACCAGTTTGATAATCGTGTGGAGGCAGAATAATATTTTCAGGTGCAGGATTTCCTAATTCAATTTTATCATTTGTAAACTTTCTGAATTTCAGGTAAGCAGCAAAAGCACTCCAGACAAAAAATCTCCATAGCCATTTTATTCTGTCACTTCCAACTGAATTAACTTTCTTAATTTCTCTTCGTAAAAATTTTGCAACTGATTCGCCGGCAATATATTCTTCAGTCCACATCGAATATTCTTCCCACAATCCACCAAATTGAGCTGCAATTCTTTCGCCTCTAATTTCTTTACCGGCAATAATTATCCATTTAATTTCTTCTTCAAGTTCTTCTCTGAAAATTGTTTTATTAACATGAAGGATGAAATCAAATGAGCCCTGAAATCTTGTTTGAACAGTAATTCGATATACATTTCTCAGCTCAGATGAATTTAAAAAGCTAATCCATACTCCGGAAGGTAAAATACTGTTTAAGTCAATCAGTATTCCGTTTGAGCAAAGAAATACTGCTTCACGAATTATTGGCTGCTCAATTAAAGCTTCTGAGATAATAAATTTATCTGCTGTGTCAACATCTTCCTCAAAAACAAGAACATCTACCCAAGAATATTCTTCACCGGTTTCAGGATCAATTGCATTTTTCTGATTTTCACCAAGCCATTTTCTCAATCCCTTTCTTAATTCTAATCTGTTTTTAAGAGCAAGTTGACGAAGTCTTTTTGATTTTGGATAAAGCTCATACTCAAGCAATGCAATTCTTATCTGCTTGTAAGTGATTGGATGTTTGGAGCCGTAAGCAACAAGTAATCTGAAGTATGAAGATATCGGCAGAACTGAAAGCTGAATTCCCGAACAGTGCTTTTCATAAAAATATTTTAATGCAGAAAGAATCTCATTCAGATTATCAAACCCTTTGCTTATAGAGCAGATAAATTCAATTACTTCATCATCAAGAATTGCAGGATGATTATCTGTGTAACTTATTAAAATATTTCTGAACTTATCTTTCGAAGAAGTTTGAAGCAGTTGTTTCAGAATTTCTTTTTTGATACGGAATTCAAAAATCAATTCAGGATTTGATAATGTTTCATTTACAATTTTTAGTAAGTGATGATTCTGGCTTTTCAGAATCTTTCTGAAAAACATTAGCAAATTCTCTTCAGTCGCTTCATCTGTTTTCTGCTGAATAAGTGTCAAAGCTGTATGAAGATTTAAAAGAGAAAAATCTCCTTTACCAATTGCATCAGAAAATTTTTCAGCTAATGATATATCAGCATCAGCTTGCTCAATTGGTTTAACGAAGGTTACTTCGTTGTCTTTAGTATCTTTTCTCTGCCATTGAATTATCTCTTCACCTGTAAATGAAAGCAACTGAGTATTGCCAAGCCAGTAAATCGGATTTGTAATTAAATCCTGAAGATCAATAGTGTCCTTTCGGAACTTATAAGCATACGAACCAACTCTGTAAATTTTTTCTTCTTCATTTATTACTTCCACAGAAAGACTTTTATTCAATTTGGGTATAACGATGTTCTTTTCTTTAAGATGAATATCACGACTTAATATTCCTATTTCTCTTAAAAACCAGGAAGGTAATTTAATGTGTATAGTTTCTGATTTAAGTTCGATGTAATTCTTTTCGTACATCGAATTGATCAGTTCTGAAAAATTCTTTTCAATAACTCTTCTTTTAAATGTTCCTTTTGGAGTAAGTTCACCTGCTTCGAGAGTAAAAGGCCTGTCAGTTAATCTGAAGTCAACAATTCTTTCAAACGGCGCAAGAAAATTATTTACCGAAACAATTAATGAAGCGAAATATTCCTGTCTTTGTTTCTCATCTAATTTTTTAATGGGAGAAGTATCTGATTCAATGTCCGGATAAATCAATACTGTGTTGTAAGGACGATGATCGCCAACAAGGAAAATCTGTTTAACTGATTCAAAGTCGCGGAAAAGATTTTCAATTTTCTGCGGTGCAATAGTTTCGCCTTTAATGTTCTTATAAATTTCTTTTTTCCGATCAACAATTTCTATAAAACCATCTTCATCCATAAACATTAAATCACCTGTTGGAAGCCAACCATCAACAAAAGTTTTATCCGGATTCTCACCAAAATAACCTATCATTACATAAGCACCTTTAATAAGCAATTCGCCGTCATCAGCAACTTTAATCTTTATGCCGGGTAATGCTTTGCCAAGTGAATCAGGTTTATATTTGTGTGGAGGAGTCATAGTAATTCCACCCGTAGCTTCAGTCATTCCAAAGCCGCTCATCAGTTCAATTCCATATCTCTGAAAGAATTGAAAAATTTCTGCAGGAAGATAACCAGCAGCAGAAAGTCCCCATTTAAGATTTCCACCGGTTAATTGATCAACAGTTTCTTTAATCTTTTTATCATCTTCGGCTTCAATATCAACTTTGCTTGTTATGGCTTCATAAAGCTGCATCCATTTTTTAGGAATGCTGATGAAAACAGATGGCTTAACTAATCTGAAATTATTTATCATTGTTTCAATGGAAGGATTTTCCATAAAGATGTATTCTGCAGCCCAGAAAATTGATCCGGTCATTTCAAGCCATCTTCCGAATGTATGATAAAGCGGAAGGTAAGATAAAAATCTATCGGACTCACCTATTTCAGGAATTGCCATTGCTCTGCAGAAACGTTTATAAACAATGTTTAAGTGAGAAAACATTATTCCTTTTGGATCGCCGGTTGTTCCTGAAGTGTACATTATTGTAGCAAGTGAATCAGTGCTGATTTTCTTCTGAGTTATTTCGCTCTTTGAACTGTCTGAACCAGCCTTAAGAAAATCTTCGAAGTGAATTACATAATCATCTACTGATGAACCTTTAAGTAAAATTGCTTTCTTCAGATAGACGAGATTATTCTTTACTGATTTTATTTTTGAAAGTTGAACTTCGTCATCAACAAAAATGTATTTTACTTTGGTTTGGTTAAGAATAAATTCAATGTGCTGAGGAACTGAATTAGCCGGTATCATAATATTAACAACACCGGAAGTAAGACAAGCAAGATCGAGCAAAATCATATCAAGAGAATTATCAAGTAAAAACGCGACAAAGGTTTCCTCATCATTTTCAGATAGCAAAACAGAGAGAGATTTTTTGTATTCATTAATTTTATTATTTACAATTCCCCACGAGTAATCAGTAGTTCTCTCACCTTCAATTATTCTGAAAAGATTTTTTTGTTTGTATTGCTTTACTCTTTGTTCAAAGAGTTTATCAAAAGTAAAATTGCTTTTAATAATAAGCTGAAGGATCAATTCTTCCCAATTTTTATCATCATAAATTCTTTTCAGGAATTCCGAGTATCTGAAAAGATTCAGATAAGAATGAATAATTATTTGATTAGCTTCGTCGGATCTTAAAAGATTGTCTCCAATTGAATAAAACAAATCAACAGGAATTTCATTCATCAAATCTTTGTCGAAACCACTGCCAATGAGATGAGTTAACAGATTCTGAAAATCAGAATCATTTACGCCAGATTCATTGTAAAGTTTAAAGAATTCAATCAGCTCAGATATTACATTTTTATAATCTTCTTTTTCTGTAGCAGATTTTCCGGCAAGAAGAATTTCGGAAAGAGTTTTCAATTTATTATTCATTGTTAAAAAAGTTTTGTGAGAGCTTAGGTTAAAATTATATGATTGAAAGGGCAAATAAAAAATGCCTCAGAGTAATTTGAGACTTCAAAGTTATCTGAGGCATCAGATTAATAAAATAATTTGCATTCTCTATCGCAGAGACACTCTTTGTGTTTCTCTACTAATCATAATTAAAAAGATTATTTTTTTATTCCTGCTGCTTCTTCAAGCATTTCTGTTGTAACTGATTTTGGCCTTTCAATTGGATATCCAAGACCTCGGTCCCAGATTATGTTAGCACAAACTCCAAGTGCACGTCCAACAGCAAATAATACTGTGTAGAAGTCATATTCTCTTAAACCATAATACCATTGAATAACACCGGATTGTGCATCAACATTTGGCCATGGATTTTTTGCTTTTCCTTGTTCTAATAAAATCGGAGGAACAACTTTATAAAGTAAATCAACATATTTGAACAAAGGATCATCCGGTAAATGTTTCAGACAAAATTCTCTTTGAGCAGTGTAACGAGGATCAGTTTTTCTTAAAACAGCATGACCAAATCCGGGAATAACCTGACCGGATTTTAAAGTATCCCAAACAAATTGTTTCATCTCTTCTTCGGTTGGAACTTTGCCGCCTTTCTTTTCATAAATTTCCTGAATCCATTTAAGCACTTCCTGATTTGCTAAACCGTGCAAAGGACCGGCAAGTCCATTTACCATTCCGGAAATTGAGTAGTAAATATCTGACAGCGCAGATGCAATCAAATGTCCGGCGTGAGCACTAACATTACCACTTTCGTGATCACTGTGAAGGATGAAATACATTCTTGAAACATCATCATAAGGTTTTGGAATTCCCATCATATGAGCAAAGTTTCCGCCCCAATCCAGGTTTGGATCTGAAGGAATTATATCACCATTTTTATATTTCCATCTGTAAATGAAAGAAGCAATTCGGGGAAGTTTTGCAAGAAGATTTAATGCATCTTCATAAGTAGGAATCCAATAATCATTTTTATGAAGCTTGCCTTCTTCATATTCTTTGAAGAATATTGATTCTCTTTGCATTGAAACAATTGCAGCAGAAAGCATTGCCATCGGATGAGAATCTTTTGGTAAAGCTTTCAACATATCAAAAACATACTGCGGAACTTCTTGTCTTTTCTTAAACTCTTCAGCAACTTCTTCTACATCTTTCATTGATGGAATATCACCAGTTAAAAGAAAGTAGAAAAATCCTTCAACATAAGGCATTTCACCGCCGGGAACCTTTGGTAGTTTTTCGAGAACCTCAGGAATTGTTAAACCTCTGAAACGAATTCCTTCAAATGGATCGAGATAAGAAATATCAGTAACAAGACATTTAATATCTCTTGCACCTCCGATAACTTGTCCGATTGTTACTTCGTCAATTTTTACATTGCCAAATTCTTTTACCAATCGGGCAGTTCTTGGACGCCATCCTTCGATTTTTTCTTTGAGTTTGTTTTTAAGTACCTGAGACATGACTCCTCCTGATAAGTAGTTATAGGAATGCTCATTCTCAAAAAGAATGAAATTTGTTTACACAAATATATAAAGATTAAGAATTCATATTCTTTTACTTTATAAAACTATTTCTCTGCCGCAATTAGCTGCGTGAACTTTTGTTCCTTTGAAAGATGATAAAATTTCTTTTCCCATCCAATTGATTGCTTCTTCATCACCGTGAACAAGAATTACATTATCGGGCTTCAGTTTTTTAACAATGGATATAAGTTCCTCTCTTTTTGCATGAGCAGAAAATCTGAAATTTTTTATTTCACATTTTACTTCAATTGCTTTATCAGATTCGTCAAGAAAAATTTTTTCTCCCTTTCCTGAATTTGCAATCTTATAACCGGGAGTGTTTTCATCCATATATCCAACAGTAAAGATTGCCGAATTTCTTTGTTGTAAAAATCGTTTTGCAAAATCATAAGATGTAGTGCCTCTTATCATCATTCCGCTTGAGGCAAGTACTATTGACGGATTTTTGAATAGATCATCAGGTGAGTTCAGTTGTGTGTAATCATTCTGAGGAATTGAACTGAGTTCAAATTCTTTATCAACTCGATTAACCACATAACGATTATAATCATAAATGCGATTAATTTTTGTTCCGATTCCACCAGTAAAAATTTCAACCTGAGAGAGTTTACCTTTTTGCATTAACAACCAGATTGTTGCAAGTAACTCCTGAAGTTTTCCAAGAGCAAAAACAGGAATAAGAATTGAACCTCCTGAAGTTAAAATTTTATTTGCTTCTTTGGCAAAACGCTCAGCCTCTTTTTGCCAGCTGAAAAGTTTTGAGGAATCAGTTGCACCATAAGTTGTTTCAAGTATTAGAGTATCTACTTTTGTCTTTAGTAAAAAAGCGGATGTTTGAATTGCCTGATTTGATAGATTGATATCGCCGGTGTAAAATATTTTGTAACCATTATTATCAAGTAAAATTCCTGCTGAACCAAGAATATGTCCGGCATCATAAAAATTAGCAACTACATTTGCTTCTTTATTCTGATGAAAAGATTGAAGAAGAAATTCTTTTTCATATTCGTTATAGTTGATCATCTTTATTAGCAGATCAACTTCATCGTGCGAGTAAAATTCAAACTGTTCATCAGAGATTTCTTTCCTAAGAATTGAGACTGCATTGTGCAGAGTTAGTTCAGCTAAAGCACGGGTTTGTGGTGTGCTGTAGATTTTTAAGTGAGGAAATTTTTTTATCAGAAATGGAAGTGCTGCAATATGATCCTGATGTGCATGTGTAATTAGAACATAATCTGTAGATTTATTTTCAAGCAGTTCAAATTTAGGCAGTGATTCAAACCCGGTTTTCTGTGGATGTATTCCGCAATCGAGAATTATTCCATTACCGTTTAAATTCAGATAGAAACAATTTGCACCAATTTCATTTCCACCACCAACAGGAAGAAAGCTGATCATTTTGATTGCTGCCGCAACTGATTTTCAATATCATCAAGATCAACTTCTGTAATTGTAACATTGTCTGGCGGTGTAAACTTTTCTTCAGGAATATTAACATTTACTTCAATCTTTTTTGCAACGCTGTTTATTTCAACTCCACCAAGCTTTGAAATTGCTTTTAAAGGAATCCATTTCCAGATCCACATTTTAGTGCCGGTATTTTTTATTTCATAAATGTCACAATCTTTATCAAGAAATTCTTCTTGTCCGACTTTCATCGCTCCGGCTTTGAGTAAAATCTGTTCGCCAAATTCTCCAAAACTTTTTTGATTTTGTAGTTCGGCAATTAATTTATTTACCGGATTTTTGGTTTTAGTTCCGGTATTTCTTTCCAAATCAATAACATAGTTTGCATCATCTTTTACAATATTCAGAATGTTTATTCTCTTGCTAAAGTTTCCAATCTCTAAAACTGAATTTGTATACTCAGCTTGACGCATTCCCCAATTATCAAAGTATAAAGTTTTAGTACCTGATTGCGAACCTGTAATTACATACTCAACTATTGCTGATTTGATTCCATATCTTTTTGTGAAATCAGTTTTGCCGGTTGACCGTTCATCAGTAAAATCTTTGCCGGAATCTCCACAACTATAAATTGAAAAAAGAAGTACAGCAAAAATCGAATAAAAAATTTTTCTCATTTACTTTTCCTTTATTTAATTGCCCAAATTACATCTGCTAATGTTGAAAATTCTTTACTTAGCTTAAGTGAAAATAATTTATTTGGCTCAAACTCAGAAAGATAATTTTCAATTATTTCTTTTAACCACAGAATTTCAGCTTTAAGTTTCCAATGCTCACCATTACTACTGTAAAGTACAATGAACAATCTGTTATGAAAATGTTTTCTCTGTTGACTGGATTGATTTTCATATAACCATTTAATTAAAGTTAATGGATTCTGCTTTACGGAGTCAATCGCTTCATTAAATTTTTTGGGAAACACAGTTGTTTTATGATCGAAAGTTATTCCTTTAATAGAAAAATCTTTTAATCTGTCTTTGTGATTAAATGCCGGCTTAACATCCGGCAAAGAACAGAAAATTTTTTCAATTGCAAAAGCAGACCAGAAATTATACCATCTGTTAAGTGCATAATTAAAATATAACTGAAAAATTTTTTCAGACTTAAATCGCTTATCTATTTCTTTCAGAAGTTCTTCAAATGTTTTTGTATGATAGATAAAATTTGTTTTGTTATCAAAATAATCATTTTGCTTTTGCATCCATTTGTAAGGATAGGAAAGTCTTTTTTGCAGTTCTGATTGTATTTGTAATAATTCTTCTATCAAAATCAATTCTTACTTCGATTGTGAATTCATTGAGCGTTCTCATTTCTTCTGAAATAGGAAAATGTATTCGTGCTTAAAGATGTAGAAGCCGCCGACCAATGCACGATAACGCCAGAGTTCCTTTTGATTCCGTTTAGCAGTTGTGTCCTCAAAGTTTTTTACAATAATTGACTTGAGCTTAAAATTGTTTTTAAGTACTTCCTGCATTGTTAAAAATCCGAGTGGAATCCATTCACCATTTGAGTATTTATCACCAATAACCACTGCAAGATATCTTTTCTTTTCAAGATAAGGGGAAATATTATTAAGCACACTACTGAACATATTTAGAAATTCATTCACGGTTTGTGCATTTGATAAATCATTTTTTTCTTTTGTGAATTTAATTATATCCCAGTATGGTGGATGCATTATTATGAATTGAAAATTTTTTGTTTGGAATCTGTTAAGATGATTTTTCAAATCAACTTTGGCGCTGTCATCATTTATTATCTCTGTGAAAACATTAAATGGATTTTTCTCTCTTTCAACATTTGTTTTACATAAGTTTGTTGCCTCAACTGATAAATCAATTCCCAGAGCATTTCTGCCGAGTCTTTTGCACTCAATTAAAGTTGTTCCGCTGCCGGCAAATGGATCAAGAACCCAATCGCCTTTTTTAGTATAGCGCTTAAGCAGTTGATTTGGAATCTGCGGAATAAAATTTCCCCAGTAAGAAGCATTGTGAGCCCCGGAGTTATCTCGCTTATTAAAAATCCATAAACTGTCAGTAATTAAATCATCATATTCTTTCCAACGATTTAAGTTAAGGTCGTTAATCTTTGACTGTTTTACTTCAGTTAAAGTTTTAATGAGACGATTTACATAATACTTTGCTCTTTCAAATGTCTGTGCTTCTATTATTTGTTTAATATCTTCAAGAAGAATTTCTCTTTTAAGTTCTGTTTCAGTTTCCTGAAATAAAATCCGAATAGTAGAACCGCTTTGATTGTTTGTAACTTTTTTTAATACTGAATTGAAAAACTCCTTTAACTTTTGATGTGATGATTTGAGAGATTGATCTGCAATTTGTGTTAAATCAATTTTCATCTTAATTCAACTTGAAATTTTTAATAATCATATCGGAAATTGTATCACCAATGCTTAAGGAAGCAGTTGCAGCAGGCGATGGAGCATTAAGAACATGAATCATTTTATCTGTTTGTATAATTCTGAAATCATCAAGCAATTTACCATCGCGGTCTAATGCTTGTGCTCTGACGCCAGAACCGCCGGGAACAATATCATCTTCTGTTAAATCGGGAATTAATTTCTGAAGAGATTTCACAAAAAGTTTTTTGCTGAATGATCTTCTGAATTCTTCAATACCCATTCTGTAATGTTTTTTTGCCATCTTCCAGAAGCCAGAATAAAAAATCATTTCAGCAATTTGTGATAGATCAATATCGGTTTTTTTGTAACCTGTTCTTTTGAAAGCAAGTACAGCATTGGGTCCTGCTTCAACACCACCGTGAATCATTCTTGTGAAATGAACTCCAAGAAATGGAAACTGCGGATCGGGGACAGGATAAATTAGATTTTTTACGAGATGTTGTTTTTCTTTTTTCAATTCATAGTATTCGCCTCTGAACGGAATAATTTTTACATCAGGATTTATTCCGCTCATCCGTGCAACTTTATCAGAAAATAAACCGGCGCAATTAACCAGATACTTTGTTTTGAATTCATCATCTTCAGTTATTACAACAATTTCATTGCAATTAACTTTAATACTTGATGCCTTTGCATTCAGTTTTATTTCACCGCCATTTTTCATAATAAGTCTGGCATATTTGTTTGTTACAGCAACATAATCAACAATGCCGGTTTGAGGAACATAAAGTGCTTCAATTCCATTAGCGTAAGGTTCATATTCTTTTATTTCTTCTTTGGTTAATCTTTTAATCCCAACCAAACCATTTGCAATTCCTCTTTCTTCAAGCATTCTTAAAGCTGGTATTTCTGATTCATCAGTTGCGACAACTATTTTGCCGCATCTATCAAAGGGAATTGAATGACTCTGACAAAACTCATAAAGCATTTCGCGGCCACGAGTACAATTTAATGCTTTTAAAGATCCAGGTTTATAATAAAGTCCTGAATGAATTACACCACTATTATTTCCGGTTTGATGACGGGCAAGAGAATCTTCTGCTTCAATCAGCAAGATGCGGAGATTTTTCTTTTGCAATAATTGCAAAGCAGAAGCAGTTCCTACTATTCCGCCTCCGATAAAGATTAAATCATAATTTCTGCCCATTTAATGATCTTTCTGAAAAAGTGTGAATTTAATTGAACTTGATATAAATGTTTGGCTGTTTTAACATTTGAATGAATGTTAAAAAAAATTGTCTCATTTTGCCCTCAAATTTAACTAATAGTAATGAGCAATTAAACTTTATCAAATATCCCGAGGTAAAAATGAATTCAAAACAAAAATTAACTTTAACAATTGGAATTATTTTGATAATTGCTGTGTTGGGCTATTGGTATTCTCAGGGAGCGGAACTGTTTACCAAAACTCAGGTTCTTGTTGATAAAACTACCGAGTTGGATAGAATGCTTGGTGTAGAGAATAAACAATATGTTGATAAATTTGTATTTGGTCTTGACTATGCCGGCGCTATATCACTTGCGATAGCATTTATATCTGGAATTTTTATTTACTTATTCAAAAACAAACGAAAGGAAACATTATGAAAAAAATCTTGTCATCAATCTATGTTCTTTTAATTCTTCTTACTTCATTTTCGTTCGCGCAAGGATTTAAAGTAAAAGCAAGCGGTGAACAAACATTTAACTTTGCTGATAAAGGCGGAAGAAATCAAGCGTCGTTCTTCAGTACAACTCCACTTGAAGATATCAGAGGTCTTTCCAATGATGTTAAAGGCACTGCTACTTTTAATGTAAATGATATTAAAACTTTAAAAGGAAAAATCTCTGTTTCAGTTGCGTCAATTAAAACAGGTATTGATTTAAGAGATGAGCATTTAAGAAGTGAAAATTGGCTTGATGCAGAAAAATATCCTGAAATTACTTTTACAATTAAAAGAGTTACTGATGTAAAGCAACTCGCTGATAATAAATTAGAACTAAAAGTTGTTGGAGATTTTACTCTTAAAGGTGTAACAAAAGAAATTACCGCAAATGCAACACTAACTTATCTTGATGAAAGCGAGCAAACAAAAATGAGAGCACCAGGAGATTTACTTGGTGTTCAGGCAACATTTAAAGTTAAACTTTCTGAATTCGGAGTTAAGAATAAAATTGTAGGTCAGAAAGTGGCTGAAGAAGTTGAAGTTAGTGTAAATATGGTTGGTTCTAATAAAACGAATTGATTTTAATTAAGTAATCTGAAAATTAAAGGCAGGTTTTTAAGCTTGCCTTTTTCCATTTATAGATTCTTAAAACTTTCAGCTAAATACCTGACAATCCTTTCTGAAGAGATTTTTCCACAGCTTGTTTAAAGTTGCTTAAGTTAACAGGTTTCTGAAAAACAAACTCAACGCCAAGTTCATGATAATCAGTAGCTATACTTCTGTCAATATCGCTGCTTAATACAATAACAGGCGGCTTATCTTTTATATCCGATTTTTTCAATTCTTTAACGAACTCATAGCCATTCATTACAGGCATTCCGTGATCAGTAATTACAAGTGCTGGTGGTGAACTAAGAATTTTATCCAATGCTTCTTTTCCATTTGAAGCAACCTCAACTTCGTACTCAGGAGTAATATTCTTAAGAATTTTTGAATAGAGTAATCGGTCTGTTTTACTATCATCAACAATTAAAATGTTTGCTGAAGCAAGAGGCAAAGTAAATTGAAAATCAGAGCCTTCGCCGGGTTTACTTTCAACCCAGATTTGTCCACCATGCTTTTCAATAATTTCTTTAACTAATGATAAACCAAGACCACTCCCTTTTTCACCAGCAGTTCCTTCTGTTGTGAATTTTGAATCGACTTTAAATAGCTTTTGTAAATCTTCCGGTTGAATTCCGATTCCTGTATCTCTCACACTGAATTTTATAAATCTTTTATTCTCTGCAGGCGAAGCGCTGATGGTTACAGTTCCATTATTGTGAGTGAATTTTATTGCATTTGAAATTAGATTATTGAATACCTGAATGATTAAACTCTTATCAACAAACAGATACAAATCACTGCTTACTTTGGATTGTAATTCAATTTGCTTTTGAATTGCAGAACCGCGCAACGCAGAAATGGAATCATTTATAATTTCAGCAATGTTAACTTTCTGAGGTTCAAACCTTATTCTTCCCGTCTGAAGTCTTGTCCAGTCAAGTAGTGAATTAACCAATGAAAGCATTGAACGGGAAGCTTCCTGGATATATTTGATGTATTGCTTGCGTTCTTCTTCAGAAAGTTCATCATCATTTTCGAGTAAATCTGTAAAACCGAGAATTGAACTAAACGGAGTTCTCAGGTCGTGTGAAATGATTGAAATAAATCTGTCTTTCGTCTCATTAAGTTTGATAAGATTCTGAGTTGACTTACGAAGTTCTTCTTCGGCTCTTTTTCTGAAAGTAATATCACTAACAAGACCGAATAATTTTTGTATTCTTCCTGTTCCTGAACGAATGAGATTAAGTTTAGTTCTTACCCAAACTATGTTTCCTTGTTTATTGATAATTCTGAACTCGAACTCACCTGAAAGCTGAATTCTGCTTTTCAGCAAACTCATCAGTTTTGGTTTAAGAGCCTTAAAGTCATCAGGATGAATAATTTTCAAAAATAATTTTGAATCAGATAGAAAATCTGTTTGAGTATAACCACTTATTTTCTGAATTGAGGAAGTACAGAAAACGGGTCTTAAGCTGAATCCGATTCTTTCAAATGTAAAAAGAAAGTCGTCAATGTTTTCAGTAATGTTACGATACTTTTCTTCCGATTCTCTGATTGCTTTTTGTGCTCTTATTCTTTCAGTAATATCTCTTGCGATAAGAACGATGTAAGTGTTTTTGTCAACATCAAAAGTTCCAACAGAAATTTCTGTATGCAGATAAGAGTTGTCTCTTTTCTTTCCTAAAAAATCAAATCTTGATGGAGCTTCTTTCTTTCTTTCCAGAAGTCGGAAGTATTCTGCAACTTTTATTATATCATCATTTGAAGAAAGATCAAGAATTTCTTTGTTCAATAATTCTTCGCCGTAATCATAACCAAATATGTTAGCAAAGGATTTATTTGCAATAATTATTCTTCCATCCTGAACAAGTGCAATTCCATCGTGAGACGCTTCAACAAGCGACTGATAAAGCAGAAGTTCTTTTTCCTTAGATTTAATTTCTTCAAGATGATTGAAGTAGCAACTGATATGTTGCAAATTTCCCAACTCATCAAAAACAGGAATGAATACTGATTGAAGAGTAATTATCGTATCCCATTTTGTTTTGACAGGAAGTTCAATTTCGCTTGATGGTTTTGAGCTGAATGCTGAAAGCTCGAAAACATTTTTCTCGAAGTAATCGGGATCAATAAGATTGTATAAAGTTGTAGTTAACAATTCTTCTTCAGTGAAACCAAGCGTAAAAGTCAATGCTTCATTAGCAAAAAGAATTTGTCCATTCAAATCAACCTGACAAATCATTTGCGGTGCTTTTAGAATTGTTTGCTTCATTGCTTTCAATGAAGCAATAAGACTTTCTTCAAAATGAATCTTTGAAGTAATCTCTTCGCACTTTACTATCGTTAGATTGTCATCATCTTCCAACTTTGCAAAAGAGCATTCAAAAACAATTTTATTTCTATACTCATCATACTCTGTTATTATCGTTTTATGATAAGGTTTTGATTTTAATTTTTCATCAATTTCTTTCAGAAAATCTTTTGATAAAAATTTTAAGGACTGACCGACTTGTTTGTCGTATAATTCGGTTACCTTTTTGCCTGTATAATCTTCAGCTTTAGAATTAAGGAATTTAATTCTGAAATCTTTATCATACACTAAAACGATTTCATCAAATGCGTTGAACAAAGATTTGTAGTAATTCAACTCTTCACTTAGAATTGAATCCGGAATTTGGTTCGATGGCTTGTCAGCAACATTTTTGAAGAACAAATAGAAGAGAAGGATTTCTTCTTTAAGATTTGTAACAGGAATAATCCTTATTTCATATTTTATGTTATTAACTGTTTCGCAGATAAGAGAAGTAACATCTTTTGTGCTTAAACATTTTTCAAGATTCTGAATTAATTCAAAATTACTTTGAGGCGAAAGAATATTCTTAAAATCATTGAATCCTGAAATTTCTGTGATATGGCTAAAATCCTCAGGAAGATTTTTTGAGTGCTGAAGAACAGTAAAATCATCGGCCATTACAAAATAAAAATCGTAACTTTTTTCAATTACATTTTGCAGATGACTAAGTTTTTTCCTGTAATCTGAAACTGCATCGAGAACAATTTTAATATCTTCTATCACGAACACAGCGCCGCTTACTTCATCTTTATCGAAAAGTGGTGTGCCTTTAAGAATTAATCTCACAATTCCTTTGTTCTGCATGTCCTGATTAACTATTTCCTTTTCGAAAGGATAACCTTGCAGAAGAAATTCAATCTCATCTTTAATTTGTGATGAAAAGATAATCGGAAGAGAAAAGATGCTTTGTGAAATTAAATTTGCTGGAACTCTAAGATTATAGAAATCTGCCAGGTTAAGAAATGTTCTGTTAACAAACTCAATTTCCAGATTATTATTTGTAATAATAATACCAATCGGAAGGTCATTTAATATCTCAAATGACTTCAAATCAAAGTTCTTTTCTGCACTATTTCTAAATTTATTATCCAACTTTTCAGCATTTAATTAAAAATTTTTTTTGAAATGGTTTAAGCCCAGCTCTCATATAAAAATAACTTATGTGCCACATAGCTGATTAAAAAAGCCAATAATCACCCAAATAATAAAGATTAATTAACAATAGTTAAATACTAAATTGTCTCTTTTTGGTTAAATGTATTGTTATAGAAACCTTTACGAATTTCCTTCTTTGAAAGTACAGCTTTAGTTAAATTTCTGTATCAAAAAATAAGAATTATTTTGATTTCTAAATTCTTACAAAAATTAGGGTATAAAACTCTTGGATTTTTTCAGGAGTTCGGACAAGTTTCTAACTTATTAGGAAGCATAATAAAATTCTTTCCTCAAATACCGCGCAGCAGAAGATTAATCTTATTCCAAATGGAACATATAGGAGTCAATTCATTACCATTAGTTTTAATAATAGCAATATTTACTGGTGCGGTTTCTGCTTGGCAAGCAGCATATCAATTAAAAGGAATTGCTCCATTATCATTTTTAGGTGGCGCAACAAGTCGTGCGATAATTACAGAGTTGGGTCCTGTTTTAACCGGAATAGTAATTGCAGGACGAGTGGGAGCTTCTATAGCAGCAGAACTTGGTACAATGAAAGTGACAGAACAAATTGATGCTTTGGAAACAATGGCAATAAGCCCGATTCGATTTCTAGCTATGCCAAGATTTCTCGCAGCAATTATAATGATGCCAATTCTGGTAATCTTTGCTAACGCAATCGCTGTATTAGGTGCTTATATAGTCTCAAATTATTTTCTTGGAGTTTCATTTGCAGTTTTCTTTAATTCAGTAAAAAGATTTTTTATAATGGGTGACCTTGTTGCCGGATTAATTAAAACAATTTTCTTCGGTGGAGTTACAGCTTTGTTAGGTTGTCACATCGGTTTCAAAACCGAAGGTGGTGCTGAAGGTGTGGGTCTATCAACTATTAGATCTTTTGTTGTATCAGCAGCTTTGATTTTAATTCTGGATTATGTTCTTTGGATGCTGATTTTTTAGAGAAATTTTATTTAATAATCAGCAAATTCTTTGTAACGAATTTTGTTTCTTTTGTTCTTTATTTTCTTTAAATAACGTATAAAGCATTTAAAATTTTGGAAGGACTTTTTTATGAAAAACAAAATCATATATCAACTAAAAGAAAGAAAAGATAAAATTACCCTTCCTGAGAAATTAGGTTTTGGACAGTACTTTACTGATCATATGTTTGAGATGGATTATACCGAAGAGCTTGGATGGCACAATGCAACTATAAAACCTCTCAGTGAAATTTATTTACATCCCGCTACATCTTTCATTCATTATGGTCAAACCATTTTTGAAGGACTTAAAGCTTTCAGAACAACTGATGATGAGATTCAGATTTTCAGACCAGATGCTCATCTCGAAAGAATGAATAATTCGGCTAAAAGAATTTGTATGCCGGCTATTGATACTGATTTTGTTCTTGAAGTAATGAAGGAATTAATTGCAATAGACAGTGATTGGATTCCCACTAAAAAAGGTGAAGCTCTTTATATAAGGCCATTTATGTTTGGCTCAGATCCGGCATTAGGTGTAAGACCATCAAATAACTATAAATTTATTATTATTCTTTCGCCGGTTGGTGCTTATTATCCTGAAGGATTTAAACCTGTTAAAATTCTTGCTCAGGATGATTATGTAAGAGCAGTGAGAAAAGGTTTAGGTGAATGTAAAACTGCTGCTAACTATGCTGCTAGTTTACTCGCAGCGAAAGAAGCTGCTCAAAAAGGTTTTACGCAGGTTCTCTGGTTAGATGGAGTTGAACAAAAATACATTGAAGAAGTCGGGACGATGAACATCTTCATTCATTTCAAAGATGAAGTGGCAACACCCAAACTCACTGGTTCAATACTTCCCGGAGTAACAAGAAGATCAGTTATTCAGTTGTTAAAGGAATGGGGATTAAAAGTTAATGAGAGATTAATCTCAATGCGTGAAGTAATTGATGCTTATGATTCCGGTAACCTGGTTGGTGTTTTTGGTACAGGTACAGCCGCAATAATTTCATCAGTAGGATTATTATCATATAAAGGAAAAGATATGATAATTAATGATGGTAAAGTTGGTGATCTTGATCTTAAACTTTTTAATGAATTAACAGCTATTCATTACGGTGAAAAAGAAGATACGCACAACTGGATATTTAAAGTTGAAAAGAAAAGTGTAGAAGTTTGATAATCATATTATTTTAAATTCTTAAAGGCATCAAAATTTTTGATGCCTTTTTTCATTTCTCAAATTCCTAAAATTTTCCTTAAAAAATCTCTTGACAAGTGAACACTCGTGCACTATATTTGTAGTGAACAAATGAGCATATAATATGAAAAACAAATTAACTGATCGTCAAAAAGAAATTTTAGATTTCATTCAGAAATTCATTTCTGATAATGGATTTCCACCAACACTTAGAGAGATTGCGTCAAATTTTGGTTTAGCTTCAACATTTGGAGTTAAGCGGCATCTTGATGCATTAAAGAAAAAGGGTTATCTGAAAATAGAAAGCTTTGCAAGTCGGGCAATAACTTTAAATAAAATTTCGAATGAGTACGATTTAGAGAAAACAAATTTCAATTCAAAGATAATCCCAATACCTGTTGTCGGAAGAGTCGCAGCAGGTTCTCCGATTTTATCAGAAGAAAATCTTGAAGGAACGATTGCAATTGATTCAAACTTCTTCAAGAATAATAAGGACTGTTTCGCTCTTAAAGTTACCGGCGATAGTATGATTAATGCAGGAATATTCGAAGGCGATCTGGTTATCGTTAATCCAAATGAAAAAGTATCACAGCATGATATTGTAGTTGCAAGAGTTGATGATGAAATTACGGTTAAGAATTATGAAAAGAAAAACGATAAAATTTTTCTTATTCCACAGAACGAAAAGTATCAACCAATTGTTGTTACTGAAAGAAATAATTTTTCTTTAGTCGGCAAAGTAATTGGTGTTTTAAGATGGTTTAACTAAGAAAGGAGTTTAAATGAAAACAGAAATTTTTCGCGAAGCAATAAAGTCCCGAAGTAAAATTCGATTCTACTACGGTCTTTATCAATGGGTTGTTGAACCTTATTATATAAGTCGGGATAAAAACGGCAATAAGGTTTTATATGCAAAAGTTTCATCTTCTAACGAAGTTAAAAAATTTGATTTCAGGAAAATGGCTAACATTAAAGTTTTCAGAGATTATAAATTTTCACCCATTATTCCAATAATTCCAATGGCTTCTTAAAGGAGGTTAAAATGAATTACGACAAAAGAAAAGATGTTGACGCTCTCATTGAGCAATTCTGGAAAAGAGGTTATATGACTGTTTCAAGAAAATATGGCACTTATTTGCCTGAACCGGATAAAGTGGGTATTTACGATGTAGATGTTATTGCAAGATATAATGATTCCTTTGCAATTGGTATTGTTTTAACTGATGAAGATTTTTTCGACCTGAAAAAAACTCAAAATAAAATCGTTTATCTTTCAACCAGGCAGACAAAGTTCAATGGAAAGAAAGTAGCTCTTTTTGTAGGAGTATCATTAAAAAATTATAAAACTGCAAAAAGTATTTTAGAGACTTTACCTGATGAAGTTAGGAAAAATATCCGCCTGATACAGATTATTGACAGACAAAACTCAGAGCAAACAGCAAGAAGAAAAAATAATAACGTACTTTTCTCATAACTGATTTGCATTTCTTATCATTTATTATTAATCAAGCCTAATAATACTACTGATTAGTTTCTTGATTTTCTAACCCTCTGAATTTAACTTTACACGCTCAATCATTAATAGGATTTGAAATTGAGTAAGAAAAAATCAGCTTCTGATGAAAAGCTGCAGCAAGAGCTAAAAAAATCGGGTGAAATTCCGAAGCACATCGCTATTATAATGGATGGAAATGGCAGATGGGCAAAAAAAAGAGGATTACCACGAGTTGCCGGGCACAAAAGAGGTGTCGATACCGTCAAAGACATTGTTGAAGCTTGCGCTGAAATTGGAGTTAAGTATTTAACTCTTTATACTTTTTCAACTGAAAACTGGAAAAGACCTAAAGATGAAGTTTCAACTTTGATGCGGTTGCTGCTTAACAGTTTGAAAGATCGTGTTGATGAACTTTGTGAAAATGATATTAAGCTCACAACCATTGGTGACACAGATGCACTTCCTTACGAAGTGCAAAAACAATTGAAAGCTGATATCGAAAGAACTAAGAACAACAAAAAGATGGTTCTTAATCTTGCTCTCAGTTACAGCGGAAGATGGGAAATTCTTGAAGCAGTGAAAAAAATTTCCAGAGCAGTTGAAAAAGGTGACATTAAAGCCGATGAAATTAACGAGCAATTGTTCTCAAAGTTTTTAACAACAAAAGATTTACCCGATCCTGATCTTGTGATTAGAACAAGCGGTGAATTCAGAGTAAGCAATTTTCTGTTATGGCAAATTGCTTATTCAGAGTTTGTGATTACAGAAATTTACTGGCCTGATTTTAACAGGCATCATTTATATGAATCTATTCGTGCTTTTCAGAAGCGCGAAAGAAGATTTGGCAAAGTTAGTGAACAAATTAAAAAAGAAGTCAACTCAAAAGGCGTTACGAATGCAGAAAAACTTCCTTCTCAGATTAGTTAATCTTTTCATAATTATTTCTTTCATATTTTCTTATCAAATTGTTTTTGCACAAGGACAAAGTAAAGTTTATAAAGTACTTGGGATAACAGTTAGTGGTAATAAAACGGCGGATGCAAATGCAATTATATCTGCTAGCGGCATAAAGGTTAACGATGAGATTCAGGTGCCGGGTGATAAAACAATAAATGCAATTAAAAATCTTTGGGCTTTGAATATATTTAAAGATGTTCAATTGCTTGTTGATAAAGAAATTGGCGATGGAATATTTCTGCTGATAAAAGTAGAAGAATATCCGCGCTTCGAAAAAATTATTTTCGAAGGGAATGATGAATTAAGTACAAGCGACCTCGAAAAAAATGTAAGTTTCCTTCGCGGCACTGTCATAAAGCCTCAGGACATTGCCAAACTAAAGCAGAAGATTCTTAAGCAATACGAGAAAGAAGGATTGCTAAGCGCCAGCATTCAGGATAAGTTTTATACATTCCTTTCCGCCGATACTACAAAAGATGAAATCATTACAAGATGGAGAAACGATAAAGATTTTTCTGACGAAATAGAATTCAGATATGACAGAGGTGATACTAAATACTCTGATCTTGTTTCCAGAATAAAAGACAGAGTAATTATAAAATTTATTATAGATGAAGGTGAAGAAGTTCGCGTAAGAAAAATTGAGTTTGTTGGCAATCAGGCATTTGATCAGGATGACCTAAAAGGAGCTATGGACGAAATCAATGAAGCAAAATGGTGGAAATTCTGGGGCAGTGGTAAGTTCAATTTTGAAAACTACAAAAAAGATAAACAAGCAATAATTAAATTTTATCGAAAGAATGGTTATCGTGATGCAGCAATTGTTTCTGATACTCTAATTTATTCGAATGATAAAAAAAATCTCACGATTCGGATGCAGGTTTATGAAGGTCCTCAATATAAAGTTAGAAACATTACGTGGATTGGGAATACAGTATATCCAAGTGAAATTCTATCAGAAAGATTGGATATAGCTAAAGGCGATATCTTCGATGCTGAAAAGTTTGAGAAAAATTTAAGAGGTAACGAAAAACAAACTGATGTTTCTTCACTCTATCTGGATAACGGATACTTAACTTTTAACCTTCAACCAAAAGAAATAAAGGTTGCTGAAGATTCAGTAGATATTGAGATTAGAATTGAAGAAAGAAATCAATTCACAGTAAACAGAGTTGATATTGAAGGAAATGATAAAACAAAAGAAAAAGTTATTCGACGAGAACTTTACACAATTCCGGGCGATTATTTTAATCGTGGATTGTTACTAAGAAGCATTCAGAATCTTGCAAATCTTCAGTACTTCAATGTAGAAAAACTTTATGGTGCTGAAGGAATCGGAACAAAGTTAGCCAGCGACAGTACAGTTGATATTTCATTCCGAGTTGAGGAAAAATCCAGTGATTACTTGAATGCTTCAGTCGGATATAGCGGCGCATTCGGCTTCAGCGGCGCAGTGGGAATTACACTTACCAATTTTTCAATTTCTGAACCATTCAGACTTGGCGGAGGACAGATTTTAAGTTTTAACTGGCAGTTTGGTGTTGGAAGTCTCTATCGTACATTCACACTTGGATTTACTGAACCATGGTTATTCGACACTCCAACTTCAGTTGGTGCAGAAGTTTTTGATACTCGTCAGCAATATGTTTACGACTTAAGACAAACTGGTGCTACAATAAGAGTAGGACGAAAACTTCGCTGGCCTGATGACTTTTTCTATATTCAAGGTCGTGTAAAATATCAGTACAATAATGTTCTTGAAGGTCAGGGATTTTATGTTGAAGGGAAAACTAATCAATATACGCTCGGTGGTCTTATTGCAAGAAAGGATATAGATAATCCGATTTTCCCGTCAATTGGTTCTTCAGTTCAACTTGATGCTGAATTGTCTGGTGGACCATTATTGCCCGGTGATGTTGATTATCTTAAAATTGGTTTTACAGCCGAATGGTATCGAAGACTTTTTAATACAAACAGAGTTACTTTATATACAATTGCTGATCTCGGTTACATTGATGAAATTGTACGCGGAACAAAAATTCAACCTTTCGAATTTTATTATATGGGAGGAAATGGCCTTATTATCGCAACAACATCATTAAGAGGATATGACGATAGAACTGTTGGCCCAAGAAATGTTGATGGCAGAGTCATTGGTGGAAGAGTGATGGCAAAGTTCGGAACTGAATTAAGATTGGCAGTTTCAATTGAGCCGATTCCACTTTACATTCTTGCTTTTGCCGAAGCAGGCAATGTTTTTGAAAGTTTTGAAAAAACAGATATTTTTGACCTCCGACGATCAGTTGGATTTGGTGCAAGATTGTTGATTAATCCAATTGGTCTGATAGGTTTTGATCTTGGTTATGGTTTTGATCGTAAAGCTGTAAGTGGAAATGATCCGGCGTGGTTATTCCATTTTCAGTTTGGCAAAGGTTTTTAATAATTGTTTAACAACTCATAAAGAAAGAGGATTAAAAGGTGAAAAAGTACTTTCTAGTTATCGCGGTTCTTTTTGCTACTTCAATTTATGCGCAAGCTCCTTTGAAGATTGGCTATGTTGATTCAGAAGTTATTTTAACTCAGTATTCTGAAGCAATTAAAGCACAGGGAGATCTTGATGCATTAACTAATAAATGGTCTGCTCAGCTTGATTCTATGACTCAGGCATATCAGTTAGCTATTCAGGATTATCAGAAGCAAGCTGAAACAATGCCCAATGAAAAGAAGCTTGAAGCTCAACAGCGAATCGTAAAGATGGAACAGGAAATTCTTGAATTCAGAAAGCAGAAATTCCAGCAAGGGACCGGTGAGATTTATGCTAAACAGGAAGAATTGTTTGCACCAGTTAAGAAAAAGATTTATGCAGCAATTCAGAAAGTAGCAAAAGAAGAAGGTATGTCTTTCGTATTTGATAAAAGCGGAGATATACTTTTATTATATGCTGATTCAGCATTTGACATCACATTTAAAGTATTAGATACTCTTAAACGAGGCAGTTAATTATTAATTGAAAAGTTCTCCCATAATTTTTGGTGGGAGAACTTTTTTATTTTATTATAACTTTCCTTCAGAAAAATCTGCAGGTATAAAAAATGAAAAAGTTTATTTTATTCGCTCTCTTGGTTATTCCTTCAATAGCTTTTGCTCAACTTAAAATTGGTTACATCGATTCAAATGCAATTATGGATCAACTTCCTGATGTTCAGGATGCAAGACAACGTCTTGATGCTTTAATTCAGGAATGGCAAACTGAATTAAACAGACTTGAATCTGAATGGAAAGCAAAGTACGATGATTACGAAAAAAGAAAACTTATTATGTCTGAACAAACCAGAGCTGAAACTGAATCTGAGCTTGTTAAGCTCGAAAATCAAATTGCTGAATATCGCGAGAAAAAATTTGGAACTAACGGCGAACTTTTCCAAAAACAGGATGAGCTTATGAAACCAGTTCAGAATAAAGTTTTCAACGCAATTAAAGAAGTTGCCCAGGAAGAAGACCTTGATTTTGTTTTTGACAGAAGCGGTGACATAATGATTCTTTATGCAAAAGAAAAATATGACATCACTGCAAAGGTACTTGCTAAACTAAAAATTTAAATGATTAATCTTACAGTAAAACAAATTGCTGAACTTGTCTCCGGAAAATTAATCGGAAATGAGAATACTCTAATTCATTCACTTGCAAAAATTGACGAAGCAGCTCCGGGTGATTTATCATTTATCTATTTGCCCGCTTATGAAAAATTTCAGCAAACCACCAAAGCATCTGCATTATTAGTTAAACCGGAACTTCAAAAAACCAGAAATGATCTTACATACATCGAAGTTGAATCTCCTGAAAAAGCATTCTTCAAAATTTTAAGAGAATTTTTCACACCAGAATTTCCTTTATCTGGAATTGATAATACTGCATTCGTTCATCCTGAAGCAAAGTTAGGAAAAAATGTTGCACTTGGTAAAAATGTAGTTATATCCAAAGGTTGCATTATTGGTGATAACACAAAGATTTTTCATAACACAGTTTTATATGAAGATGTAGAAGTTGGAAGTGAGTGCTTGTTCTTCTCTAACATTAGTATCAGAGAGAAATGTAAAATAGGGAATCGGGTTATCATTCATTCCGGAACTGTTATAGGAAGTGATGGATTCGGTTTTAATCCTGATGAAAAAGGTGTTTATCAAAAAATTCCGCAAATAGGAAATGTGATAATCGAAGATGATGTTGAATTAGGTGCAAATGTTGCAATCGATCGTGCAGCTTTAGGTTCAACAATAATAAAACGAGGAACCAAGATTGATAATCTCGTTCAGATTGCACACAATGTTGTTATAGGTGAAGATACTGTTATCTCTTCACAAACCGGAATTTCTGGAAGCACTAAGATTGGAAACCACGTTATAATCGCCGGGCAAGTTGGTATTGTCGGACATATTGAAATTGGAGATAATGTTGTTTTAATGGCTCAGTCAGGTATTTCTAAATCAATAAAGAAACCAGGTTATTACTTTGGTTATCCCGCAAAAGAATTAAAAACATCTCAAAAGTTGGAAGCACACATTCGTAACCTTCCTGATTATGCCGAAAAAATAAAAAAGCTCGAAGAAGAAATTAAAGAACTGAAAAAAACTCTCTCCAAAGAAGATTAGCCAAACTTAGCTGTTCCTAATTTTTTACAAATATTTTGAAAAAATATTTTTTCTTCTTTTGTTAAAACTGAAAAATCGTTTTTAACTGCTTCAAGAAAAAACGGAAAAGTTTTTTCATATTCTGACTTTCCCCTATCAGTAATTGAAATCATAAACACTCTTCCATCATCTTTGCTTCTGATTCTTTTGATTAATTTTCTTTTTAAAAGATTACTGATAATCATTGTGAGATTACCTTCGGTCCGCATAATTTTTTCGGATAATAATTTTTGCGACATACTGCCTAAATGATAAAGCGTATCAAGAACAAAAAATTGTCCATCTGAAAAACCTCTCTCATTAACAATTCTTGTAGAATTATTTTTAATCACTTCTGATGCACGAAACAACTTTATAAAACAATCTAATGCAAGCTTCTCATCAGTTGAGCCATTAAATTTAGTCCCCATTACTCTTTCCCTCTCGGAACAATCAGAGTTAAAATAGCAGTGAATAGTGCTGCACCGACAATTGACCAAATGATTGGATATTTAATTCCACCAGCTTCAAATGAAAGTAAATCCGGAAAATTAAATTCTCTAGCGAGAATTGTTCCGATGTATGCGCCAATAAATCCAACAACGATTGAAATTATGCAACCGCCTTTTTTGAATCCAACAAGTGTTCTCCCAATACTTCCTGTTATAGCTGCAATAATTAAAAGGATTATTATATCTAACATTTTAACCTCAAATAATTTATACCAAAAAATAAGTTTTATTACTGAAAAAATCTTATAATATTTGAGTGAACATATATCTGGAATAAATTGTTTACCATTTTAAGAATACTATGAAAAGAAAGGATTTTATAAAAGCATCTCTGTTTTCTTTGCTTGGATTTCTGTTCATTCGCAATGAAACATATCCAAAGTCGGAGATTAGTTTAAATAATGTTAAACCAAATCCTTCGGATTGGGGAAATGATGAAATTAATATTGCGTGGATTGGTCACTCAACTTTGCTTATCAATTTTTATGGTGTAACAATTCTAACTGATCCGGTTATGTATGAAAGAGTTGGGCTCTATTTTATTGGATTAACCTGGGGACCAAGCCGATTCACTTTCCCAGCTCTTAATATTGATGAATTACCAAAACCCGATATAATACTACTCTCTCACGCTCATATGGATCATATGGATTACAAATCCTTGCTTGACATAACAAACAAATTCCCTTATCAGATTGATTGCATTACTGCTTTCAATACTAAGGATGTAATTGAAGATTTGAAATGGAAATCATTAAGTGAATTAGATTGGAATGAAGAAACAATTCTTCACGATATTAAAATTAAAGCTTATGAAGTTCAGCATTTTGGCTGGAGATATCCGTGGGAGAGAGATCGTTCAAAAGGATTTTTTGAAAACGGCAGAAGTTATAATGCTTACTTAATTTCCTTTAAAGATAAAAATATTCTTTTCGGTGGTGATACTGCAATGACTGATAAGCTGAATCTAATAGAAGAGAATATAGATGTAGCCATAATGCCTATTGGTGCTTATCGTCCGTGGAGAAAAAATCACTGCAATCCTGAAGAAGCTTTGATTATGGCTGCTGAACATTTGAAAGCCGAATACTTTATTCCAATTCACACCAAAACTTTTAAGCAGGGTACAGAACCGATTGAAGAACCATTAAACTGGCTGCAGGAATCTGTAAAAAATTATCCGATAAATCTTGTCATAAATGATATAGGACAAACTTTCACTTTAAGGAAATTTTAATTCAAATCAATGCAAACAATAAAACAACTTAAAGATAAATTTATTTCTGACTCTGAGTCATTTTTAACTGAGATAAAAAAATTAAACCTGTTGAGTGATGCTCAGTTAAATTGGAAACCTGCTGAAAATTTATGGAGCATTGCTGAATGTATCGAACATCTTTCAATAACTAACCAACTATATTTTGATGAGATTGAAAAACAATTTTCTGAAAAGCAAATTGCCTGTAATGATGAAGAAACTCCGGTAAAGCATAGATTTTTTGGAAAGTTAATTATCAAAACTGTTGATCCTTCCAATATCAAAAAGACAAAAACATTTTCAGTTTTTCAGCCTTCAAAAAGTTTTATCAATAAAAATTCAATCACTAAACTGATTGAAATTCAGAAAAGTTTAATCAATCTCATAAGTTCATCGGTTAATTTGGATACAAATAGATACTCAATGTCTTCGCCTGCTTCAAAGTTAGTGAGGGAAAACTTTTCAGATGTGATTGAAATTATCCGGCTGCACAATAAACGACATCTGATTCAGATTGAAAAGCTTTTGAATAATGATAATTTTCCAAAAGATTAGTATAAATATTTAAAATGAAAAAATTGGCAAAAGGATTTATCCAGATTTATACCGGCAATGGAAAGGGTAAAACTACTGCTGCAATTGGTCAAGCAGTTCGTGCTGCTGGTGCAGGATTAAAAACATACATTGCTCAGTTTATGAAAGATTATCCTTATTCTGAATTAGAAAGTTTAAAGTTATTAAAAGATTTTATAGAAGTTGAACAATTCTGCGGCGATGAATTTGTTTATAAAAGACAATTGCCCGATGAAAGTGAAATTAAAAAAGCTTCAGATGGTTTGAGTATCGCGAAAGAAAAAATGCTTAGCGGAAATTACGATATTATTATTCTCGACGAAGTAATTGTTGCAATTTATTTTAAGTTATTACACCTTAATCAGATTATTGAATTCATTGATAGCAAACCTGAAAGTGTTGAATTGATTCTGACAGGAAGATATTGTCCGGATGAATTAATATCAAAAGCAGATTTGGTCACCGAGATGAAAGAAATCAAACACTATTATTCAAAAGGCATAACATCAAGGAAGGGAATTGAATCCTAAATGTTTGCCGGTTGACAAAGAACTATGGAACTTTTTCTTCTGATATATGATTTATTACATACATATTTGTAAAAACAATTTGAAAACATTATGAACAAAATAAAACAATCCCACTTTTTAGACTTTTATAACAATCTTATTGAAGGCAATAAAGACAGATGCTCAGAGATTGTTAAAGATCTTTTAGATGAAGGAGTTGATCTGAAAGAAATTTATGTAGAACTCTTTCAGAAAGCTTTGTATAGAATTGGTAAACTTTGGGATAAAAATGAAATTACTATTCCCGAAGAACATATGGCCACACAAATTATTGAAGCATTGCTTAGTAAATTTTCTCCTGCTGTGTCAGCTGATTCAAATCTTAAAGTGGTTGTTACCTGCATAGACAAAGAGTTTCATGAAATTGGTGCTAAGATGGTTGCGAATATTTTTGAACTTAACGGATGGAAAACTTTCTATCTTGGTGCTTCAGTGCCTTTAAGAGAATTAACAAAGTTTATAAATAATTCTGATCCTCAGATAATTGCACTTTCCTGGAGTTTATATCTTAATCTCGCTCGTTTTCTTGAAATGATTGATACACTAACTAAACTGTTCCCGACGAAAAAAATTATTGTCGGTGGACAAGCATTGGCGGAAAACTCAACTCAGCTTCTTAAGAAATATAATAATGTCTTACATATCCAATCCATTTATGAACTTGATGAGTATCTGAAAAGTAATTTTTAATTATGGGCAAAGTTTTTCTCTTTGCCTTTTAATTTGCTTTAATATATTTTTAAGTGAGCTTAAATATTAAATAAATTAAACTTAAATGAAAAATATTTCCAAAGAAGATTATCTCAGTGCTATTTATAAGCTTCGCGATGAAGCCGGAGAAATTAAGCCGAACATTATTGCAGAAAATCTTGAGATTTCACCTGCTGCTGTTACTGATATGTTGAAAAAATTATCTACCGATGGTTTTGTCCAGTATAAGAAATACAAGGGTATAAAACTTACGGCAAAGGGAGAAAGATATGCAGTGAATATGATCAGAAAGCATCGGTTGTGGGAAACTTTTCTGTTTGAGGTATTGAAAATGCCTTGGGAAAAAATTCACAGTGAAGCTGAAAAGCTTGAACATTCATCATCAGATGAATTGGTTGATAAACTGGAAGAGTATCTCAATTATCCTAAATTTGATCCTCATGGCTATCCGATTCCGGATAAAAATGGTTCTTTACCAAAACATAAACCGGTAATTGCACTTTCAGAACTTAGAAAAAATGATAAAGGAACAATTGCACGAATAAGTGACTTTAAAAGTGAATTGCTTGTTTATGCTGCTAAACAAGGTTTAGCATTAGGGCAAAAGTTTACTGTTAAAGATAAACTTGATTTTGATGGTTCGGTTACAATTAAAATCAACACTAACGAAGTAAGCCTTAGTAAAAAAATTGCTTCAAATATTTTTATTATGATGGAAGAGTAATGATATGAATGAACCACTGACACTTTTATTAATTGGTATCTTATTCCTTCTGCTGATGTTTATACTATTCCAACCTACTAAAGGAATTGTTCCTTTAATTAGAAGAAACAAGAGTGCAAGCCAGAAAGCACTTCTTGAAGATGCATTGAAATTTATTTACAACTGTGAGTACAATAATATTAGCTGCACATTAAATAGTATTGCAGGTAATCTCAACATTTCTGCAGATGCTGCAGCAGGAATTGTAGCCAAGCTTCAGAATATGGGAATGATACAAGTTGATAAAGAATATATAGCACTTACTTCAGAGGGAAGATCTTATGCACTGAGAGTAATTCGTGTTCATCGCTTGTGGGAAAAATTTCTTGCAGATGAAACAAGTATGACAGAAAAAGAGTGGCACAAAGCAGCAGAAGAAATTGAACATAAACTTTCGGATGAGGATGCTGATAAATTAGCAGCACAAATTGGTAATCCGGTTTTTGATCCTCATGGCGATCCAATTCCAACTGCTAAAGGAGAAATTCCCGAAAAAGTTGGAAAACATCTCACTGAAATGAAGCCCGGAGAAATGGCAACAATAATTCATATTGAAGATGAACCTCACACGATTTACAGTCAGATTGTTGCTGAAGGTTTGTATCCCGGAATGCAAATTAGAATGAATGAAGTAAATGATAAACGCGTGAAGTTTGAAGCTAATGGTGATGAATGCGTTCTCTCGCCTTTGATAGCCAAGAGTATTACAATAGGACCTATTAAACTTGAAAAACCTGTTGAAGGAAAATTAAAACCGCTTTCAAGTTTGAAGGTTGGTGAAAAAGGAATTGTTTTAGGAATTGCAAAATCACTCAGAGGTCAACAAAGAAGAAGATTGATGGACCTTGGTATTGTTCCCGGCACTGAGATAGAAGCTGAACTTGAAAGTGTAACTGGTGATCCGGTTGCATATCGTGTTAGAGGAACGACAGTAGCTCTCCGGAAAAATCAGTCAGACAAAATTTATCTCGTTAAAGAAGAGGAGGGAAATTAATTATGAATAGCAAACTTGATAATTGTGCAAATTGTCCTGCCCATAATTTATCGAATCTGAAAAAACTCGGCATTGATATGAGCAGTTTTGATTATGTTGTTGCATTAGCCGGAAACCCAAATACAGGTAAAAGTACTGTATTCAATTATTTAACAGGATTAAAACAGCATACAGGTAATTGGCCAGGGAAAACAGTAACAAGAGCAGAAGGTGGATTCGAATTTAATGGAAAAAAATTTAAGCTTGTTGATTTACCGGGAACATATTCTCTTCTTTCTACAAGTGTTGATGAAGAAGTAGCAAGAGATTTTATTCTTTTTGGTCAGCCGGATGTTACTGTTATTGTTATTGATGCAACCCGTGTTGAACGAAATCTTAATCTGGTACTTCAGATACTTGAAATTACTGACCGCGTAGTTATTTGCTTGAATCTTATGGACGAAGCAAGAAGAAATGGAATTGAGGTTGATGCAAGAATATTATCTAAGGAACTTGGAGTACCTGTTGTTCCAACTTCGGCAAGACAAGGAGAAGGAATGAATGAGCTTCTGAAATATATTTATGATGTTGCAACCGGTGCTTATATCTGCAAGCCATACAGAATTAAAAGTAAATCAAAAGAATTGAATGAAGCCATTGAAAAACTAAGTAAAGAAATTCAGGAAGAATTTCCTGATTTGCCTAATACAAGATGGGTTGCCTTAAGATTACTTGAAGGCGATCAAACAATTATTGATGCAATCAGAACTGGTGAGCTTGGAAATCTTCAAAGACAAGAAATTTTACAGATAGAAGAATCATAGAACGAGACTTCTGAAAATACAGAAGTGTCATTTCGAAGGAACGTAGTGACTGAGAAATCTAATCGGGATCAAAGATTTCTCCCTCCTGCCCCTGCCTACCGAAGGCAGTGTAGTTGAAATGACAAATCTTATTTTTCAGAGGTTTCAGATAAAACTTAAATCTAAAAGAAATTGAAATATGAATACAACAATCACTACAAATAAAAGAGAAGCAATTATAGCAGAAGCAAATAAGTTGCGCTGGGAGCTTGGTGAAAATCTTCACGATATTTTAATGGAAAATATTTATGAAAACGCAACTGAGATTTCAAAAAAAACTGTAAAATATCCGGACACAAAACTTGCATTCAGTTTTGACAGACAACTTGATAAAATCCTCACAAGTAAATATCTCGGCTTTCCGATAATGTTTCTGATGCTCGGAATAGTTTTTTGGTTAACAATTCAAGGTGCTAACTATCCTTCATCGCTTTTAGCAAATTTACTCGTTGATACAATTCATCCTTTGCTGAAAAATTTTGCTGTAAGTATTAATTTCCCCTGGTGGTTAACAGGTGTTTTGATTGATGGTGCTTACTTAGCAATGGCCTGGGTTGTTAGTGTGATGCTTCCGCCAATGGCTATATTCTTTCCACTTTACACATTACTTGAAGATTTTGGTTATCTGCCAAGAGTTGCCTTTAATATGGATCCGCTTTATAAAAAGGTCGGAGCTCACGGAAGACAAGCTCTAACTATGGCAATGGGATTTGGTTGCAATGCCGCAGGAGTTATTGCAACACGCGTTATTGATTCTCCGCGTGAAAGATTAATTGCAATAATCACAAATAATTTTTCTTTGTGCAATGGAAGATGGCCGACGCAAATTCTGATTGCCACAGTATTTATTGGAAGTGCTGTGCCGGCTTATTTGGCAGGAATTGTTTCTGCAGCTGCAGT
>Ga0272446_1001633_pt1 | contig 32154 bp, 28 predicted proteins | sample YNPCB0061_FD_194587 | JGI IMG/M metagenome (GOLD analysis project Ga0272446, IMG submission 194587) | Hot spring microbial mat communities from Yellowstone National Park, WY, United States - YNP-CB-006-1 | ecosystem: Environmental > Aquatic > Thermal springs > Hot (42-90C) > Sediment | place...
TTCACTTGATACATCCAAAATATTAAATGTCTTATATTTTGCTTCATACATTTACTTGTAAGTTTCTTGCAGGGTTTTAATTTTTTATAATAAAAATACTAATTTACATAGTTTTTTTAAAATTTTAATATCTATTTTAAATATTTTTTGTCGCTTACATCCTGAGGGTTAAAAACTTGTGGGTTTTATGCTTTATTTTATAAATTAAAACTTTTACTACATTCTGGACCAATTCCATTTTTAATTGACTCTGGTACTGTTAATTTTTTACCACATTTACAGCATTTGTTTTCATGGTAAAAATCAACATATGAAGGAATTTCCTGCATATTATTAGTTTTATTTATCAACCATTCAAAAGCTAAATAACTTGTTGCTTTCTGTGAAATTTTATAATCTTTGTTTCTAATAGAAAAGCCATTATTATTTCCATACATAAAGCATAAACGTGAATAATTAGAATCATTATTTGTGCCAGATAATAAATTAACAAACCAAATAAATCCATTTCCTTCTTTTTTTTCTTTTTTAACAACTTTGTAAGTAAAACGATTACCAGAATTATTATTAACAATGGTAAAAGTTGCATTACCTGCAAAAATAAATCTTTTAATATCAGCAATGTTTTCTATTTTTCCTCTTGCCATAATGTTTATTTTTTATTACATTACAAAAGTAAGAAACTTTACCTAAAAATCAAATGAAATATAGAAATATTATTTTTTAAAAAGTTTAAAAAATTGTCTTGTACGTTCTGTTTTACTTTTTTCTTCTTTTGCTTTTTCTATAATTAAATTAATTTCAGTTAATTGTTGTTCTTTACTTTTTTCTTTTAACTCTTCATTACCACGCCATTCTTTGCTTCTTTTATCTAAAACAGCATCAGAAACTTTTTTTGCTTCATTCTTTTCAATCAATAAAATATCTTTATCTTTGATTAAAAAAGACTTTTCAGCTGAGTTTTTACCTATATTTGTTCTAACCAACTTTTTACTTTTTGATTGATTATCAACTAATAAAATTTTATCTCCAATTGAATTAATTTTGTTGTAATTTTCTATATCATTATTAATTTGATATTTTAAAGAATTTTTCCTTTTAAACTTTAAATTACATTCATATGAACAAAAAGTTTTTCTTTTTGCAATGGAAGGTTGTAGATATTCAACTTTACCACAATTTTTACAAATAAATTCAACTTTAGGAACTATTTTTGTATTTTTTACATTGGGTTTCCTAATATATCTTTTACCTAAACATTTTTTTGAACAAGTTTTATCTCTATTATTTTTCAATCTTGACTTAATTCTTGTAAAATATTTATTACAAATCGGACATTTTAATAAAACACGATTAGTAGGTCTGCCCGCCCCTTTTTTGTTTTCTTTTGTTTTTTCATGTCTTTTTATATTAATTTTTTCAATATCAATTACCTCATTATTATTAATAAAATGAGTTTGTTTGTTAGAAAGATATTTACCATCAATTTTTTTACACATGATTTTTATAGTAAATATAAAAAAAAGTAGTTTTAATAACTACTTTTAAAGGGAGTGAATGAAAAGGTTAAATTTTTAGCAGGTATAAAATTCAAAACCGATTTTATTAAATTTTAATTTTGACTCGTTTAATTTCTCAAGTAATTCATATTTTTGTTCATGTGATAAATTCTCTATTAAAATTTTATTTTGATTAACATTTAAAACAAAAGAAACTGCTTTAATTTTACATTTTTTTTGTGTGTAATTAAAAACTAATTTAATAATTTCTGTTTTTTCTCCAACTGATAAAACTTTAAATTCATCAACTATAATAAAAGTTTCTTGTATTTTATTTGCACTTTCTTCATAATCAAAATTAATTCTAATTGGTATTCTTTTTATTTTTTTCATTTGATTAATGAATTATATTAATTCAAGTGCTTCACTTATACAAAATTTTAAACATTCTTCATAAGTTTCAAACGATTCATTTTCATTAGTGTTTATATTATATGCAGAAATTTCATATCCCCAACCAAATTTTGGGTCTAATTGTGCTATTAACATAGGTTGAATGTGAACATTTTTTACATCCCTAAACCATTTTTGTATATCAGCTAATAACAAATGTTCTTCTTCAATTTTAACATTTCTCTGATAACCTTTTGACGCTAATTTTTTTAATAACTCTTCCATATTTTAATTAATCAAATATAACCCAATCAGTAGCAAGTATTTCATTGGTAGTAAATTCATATTCAATTTTAGTGCCAAGTGTTTCTTCAACAAAAATAAAATTTAAAAAAATAATTTTTTTATTTACCCACCATTTTCTTTTTATTGCTTTACCCGATTTTAGTGCTTTTAGTGCATCTGAAAAATCTGATAAATCATCTTGTTTAGCTAAAATTTGAATTTCATTCATTTTTTTGTCTCAATTAATAAATGTTGATTTTCTTTTAATAAATTTGATAATGTGTCTTCTTCTTTTGTAATTTCAGTTGCTAACTTATCGGCTTTTTCATTACCTATATTGCCATTATGTCCTTTAACCCATTTAAAATTTAATTTATTATTATTACTTTTATGTAATTGTATCAATCCAAAAATATCTAAAAGAATATCGTTGATGTATTCTTTATTTGCTGACCAACTGCCTTCAATCCAAAAACCAATACCTTCGTAATCACTGTATATAGTAATTTCAGTATTTTTTATTCCTTCTAATTTTTCTAATGCAACCTTTACTGCCAACAACTCCATGGTAGGATTTTTAACTTTACTACCGTATTGGTTTATATAAAATTCTTGAGAACAAATTTCATTATAAACATATTTTTTATTATTATATTCACAAAATATACCAAATGATATTGTACCATGTAATTTAGAATCTTGAAATTTATAATTTGTTTTAGATGTTGCCGAGCCATCTGTAAAAATTTCTAATTTATTCATAGTACAAAATTATATAATTAATTTTAATATCAAAATAAAAAGCCTTAAAAGTTAATTTAAGGCTTTTAAAGTTTGTTTAATCAAGGTGCGAAATTGATTAAACTGCCGATAAACAGCAACGGTCCTAATCCGTATCTTTAATATCATGTAAACTACAATAGAAGCACTACAACATTATTATTCTTTTTATGTGGTTGATTGTATTTTTTTTAGAATAAACTTCAAGTTTCATAAACTTTACTATTTTACAATTTTTAATATTTCTAACACAATTTTAAATTTTTTTGTCAAACTCATCACAAAAGATAAAGACTTTCGTGTTTTCTTTGACGGGTTAAATAAAATATCATAAAATTTTTCTGGAGTATCTACATCTAATTCATTACCATTTTCATCATATAATCTTAAAGGTTTAGCATTAACAAATAATTGTCTTTCATACAACCACCAATTAATTAAATCTAATTTACTTTTAGTAAATAAATTCATTTTTAAAAGTTCAATAATTACATGATATTTTTTGCTAAAAGCACTTATATCAACTCCAAATTTTTTATTAAGTTTACTTTCTTTTTTATGTAAAAATTGAATTAGATTAATATAATTAACAAAATCTTCTTTAGAAATAACAGTTGATTTATTCCATTCAACTGGTTTAAAATTATAACCTCTTGAAGCCATTGTACTTAAAGCTTTTATATTTTCTAGATAATTAGAAGTATTTTCTAAATCTAAAAAATATTTATCTCCATTTTCATACGTGTATTCTACTTTAATTATTTTTTCTTCTGGTAGTTTCATATAATTAAAAATCTAGAGTTAATTCTAAATTAATATCTAATTGATTATTTTTCTTAATTGGCGGATTAAATTTAGCAAATATCCAAATGTCATCATTTTCAATAACATTATTGTTTTCATCAGTATATTCACCAATTAAAAATGCCGCTTCACTAATAAATTTGTTCAACATATATTCATTTCCTGCTTCAAAAGTTGGGTTTGTAGTACCATTAAATCTATTAGCAGGAATAGTATAAGAAATTTTCATTCTATGTTGTTTTACTTGCTGTTTATGTTCAACAATGCCAACAAACCAATTATTTCTACCGGTAAAAAATCCAGAAGTTGATACTACATCTTTATATAAAATCCCATCTAAATTATATGAAGGTGAATTTTGATAATCAACATAATTTATTACAAAATTTTCATGTGAAGTTTTTTGTTTGCCTGATAAATCTAATAAAGAATAAGTTGCACTGGTTAAAACATTTGGTAAATTATCCAAATCAGGATATTCAACATTGTTTATTACTTTAATATTCTTTACACCTTTTAAAATAAAACGGTCATTATTTGCATCAATAGTTTCTTTTGTATAATCAAATTCACCAATAATAAATTCAATTTCTTCACCATGAAAACCTAATAAAGAACTTGTAGTGTATAAATATCTAAATAAATCTATTTTGTTTATTTTTAAATCACTTGAAGCTAATTGTGAAACATAATTTATATCATCTAAATCAGGATTTTTATTGCCTACTGCCCAATTAAAAGGAATAATTTTTGAATAAGGCATAGTTTCTTTATAATGCTTACCTTTTATTTTATAAGTGACAAAATGACTAAATTCAGGGTTTTTATTACCAACCGGATGTACTCTTGAATTTACTGTATTTAATTCAATATTTGGTAAAGTATAATTACGATTACCATTATAACTCATAGCAACCACTAACTCTGAATCAGTGATTACAATAATTCTTAAATCATAAAAAACATAACCATATTTTTTATTTTTAAACTTCATCTCTGAATATTTTCCTAAAGAAATGTGATTATTAACAGTTGCTGAATTTTCAAGAATTACTGGGTTAATTACATAGTTTGAATTTAAAGTATTTGAAGGAGAAAAATCATAATCATTATCTTGTAATAAAATATTTGGTAAATGAACTTTAACTGAAATTTCTTCTTGGTGTATTCTATCAATAATTTCATCATCAATATCTAAAACCATAACCGGTGTTTTATAAATATCATTAATTTTAATATCATTTTCAATTACTGGTTTTAATTGATTAATAACTCCTAAAATACCTGCACTTTCATAGTTTAAAAAATTACTTCTTTCACCATAATTACTTGCATTAACTGAAGCATCACCTAATAATTGAACTGAATGTCCTTCATATTGTTTCCATAATTTATTAAACAAACCTTGTTTATTAACTTCATTGTACCTATTTAATAAAACTAAAGTATATTTTGTACCTGGAGTCGAATTTGAATCATTAATAAACTTGATGCTTTTATCGGTAATAATTTCAAATCTATTACCAATTTGTGATAAAGTACCTAATGTGTTTACACCGAGTAAATTAACTGATAAAATTTTTAATGAATACACTTCTGAAATATTATGTATAGGCAAATTATTCAAATCATCAGTAGTCACATCATTTGTTACATCAGCTTGATAATATGGTTCACCATAAACGGTATTATCTTGTTCAATATATTGAACAATTAAATAATCACCTGCTTTTGGTATTATGTTAAAATCTTTTATTTTTAAAACAAAGCGATTACTACCATTATCAACCGTATCATATAATCTTTGTATTTGTTGATTATTACTTGAATTGTTTAATGTAGTAACATTATTTTTTGCTTGTAAAATGTTAAATAAACCAATTGGAGTAGTGAACACTTCATTCCAAAAATAATCTTTTACCGTTTGTATATTATTGTCAAAAGTTAAAACTTGTCTATCTACTTGTTCAAAAAGCCCAATTTCTTTATTACCACTTACTGTTTCAATTTCTTCTACTGTAATTTCAACATTACCTTCGTCATCAATAAACTTTAATTCTTCTGACATTAAAGTATATCCTTCATGATATAAAGAGTTATCTTGAGTAGGTTGGTCCGCTTGAATTGGGTTAAAAGATTTTACAAAAACATCGCTGTTTTTTGTTGATAAATCAATTTTTATATATTGTTGACTTAAAGCCATTTTATTTATTTAGTTGGTACATCAAAAATTATTTCTTTATAGAAACCACTATTTTTACCTGTTACTTTTATTAAACCTTGATTTAATCCTTGGTTTGAAACAATAAAATAATCTTTAGCAAGTATAAATCCAGATTCATTTTCATCAAATATAAATTCCCATTGTTTTTCAGTTACTTTACCGTCATTTGTAGTGTAAGGAGAAACAATACCTGGGTCAACATCAACTCCTGCTAAAGTTCTTAAAACAAAAGTATTTGAAGTTGGTGAACCAACTAAAAAGTTTTTATTATTTAATTCAAGCGCAGAAGTTAAATTAGTAATTTTTATTTTTTGGTCAACTTGTAAATTATGATTTACATCAGTAGTAATTACAACTTGAGAAGAAATTTCTTGTATATTAATAATATTGAATTCTGGATTTGTTGGTAACCCTATTACTTCAATTTCATATTTTTCGTTTAACCTCTTAGGAAATAAATTTTCATCAAATTCATTATCTGGTAATGATTGAAGAAACACTACTACTCCACCACGATTATTGCCAAAATTATCAAAAGTAATTTTGTTTGGCTCAAACCCATTTTCTTTAGTTGGAGGATTACCACCTGATTGATAAGTAGTTTTATTTGGCGGATAAAAATATAAACTTTCTAAAGTTCCATCTGCTTTTATTCTTCTATTCCACCAAATAATTTTTCCTGATAAATTAGTTTCATTACCTGAATATACTAATTTATTAACAATATTATTGATATTATAAGGTGCATTTAAAGTAACCATTTTTTGTGGCTCTTCACTTAATCTATAATCAACATCACTATCACCCAAAGAAACTGCTTTAATAATTAATTTTTTTAAATTAAAGTCTTCACCTCTTTGTGCAAACCATTTTCTTAAACGGTCTTGTAATTTAATATCTACTTTTAAATATTTATTATTTTTAAGCATTATGAAATGTATCTACCGTCATTTAATTCTGAAAGTATTATTTGTCTATCACCGATATGTAAAATAACTTTTGAATCGTCATCTACACCGCTAAATGTTTGACCATTTTTCTTTCTAATTTCTGTAGCTAAAAAGAAATTAGAAATGCCTTTTGTGTTTTGTTGTGATTGGTCAACAAAAATAGGTAAATTCCAATTTATTGTTTTCATTTTAGAAGCAATTTTATCATCATTTACTCTATTTAAATCACCTGCCATATCATAAGTTGGAATTGGTGCTTCATTACTTGGGAAAATATAATCTCTGGCATGAACTTTAAAATAAGTTTTTGCATTACTATTATCAATATAAACCCACTGATTTTCATGATTTATACCTGGTTCAGCACTATCATTTGTTTTTCTTATACCATCATCAGTTGGCCACGCATCCCATGAATTTGAGCCAAATGATTCAATTAAATAAACAACTGCATAATAATCTTGTAAATTAGTTAAAAAAGCTCCGCCTGTAAAAGAACCATAATTAAATAAAAATACATTTTCAATATAAGCGTTTAATAAATACCATTTACCAGCCGGAACCTGAACTCCACCCCAAGCACTTGAATAACCAATCGTTGGTGTAATTGCAGAACCAATTGCTTTTTTACCGTTAAAATCTCCGGTATAATTTAATTCAGTGCCTAAATAATTTTCACTTGAAGAACCAGATAAAGGATAAAAAACTTGATTCCATTGACCCGATTTACTTACTCTAATTTTTATCGATTCAGCTGAATCACTTAATTGAGCCATATATTTAAACCCATAAGTATTCATTCCATATCCTAAATTTGAATCAATTGACTCATTAATAAAGAAAATTCTTTGAAAACGACCACCAGTACTTGAACTCGCAATCTTAAACCCTCTAACTATCTTTGGTGCATTTAACGCAGAAGTATGTGATACTAAATTTAAGCAAGGTAATTTTTCATAATCATTTGAAGACTCGGGAACAATTTGCCAATCATTTGGGTTAAACATTGGATTTTTTCCAATTACTGAGTTTGAAGCAGTATAAACTTTAAAATTAGCATATACTTTATCACCAGTGCTATAATTTACATCTGGTTTCCAAATACTGATACCTGATTTAGGTTTATAATTAAATGTTTTAACAAATTTTAAAACATCACCTGGTTTTATAACCAATCTTTTATCACTACCTACTTCTGGATATCCTCCACTAATATTATTTGGTTCAAGTGGTAATAAATTAAATAAATTAAATTTACCTGAAGTTGAAATTGAATAAAAACCATCTGCAATAATTGAATCACATAATTCAAACTGTTTGTTACCCGATACTTTAATTGTAATTTCTGTACCATTTTGCCAATCATCACATATTGTATAAGGTATAGTTATTGTACTTTCATTTGGTCTATTCCAACCTCTTAATTTCAAATTATTTGTTGAAGGAGAAATTTCAAAATAATTACCATCATCACCAAAAAACAATTCCATGTTACCAGCACCATCTTCAAATATTTGTACAGTACCTTGGTTTTGACCTTGTCTTGCTTTAAAATTATTTTGTCTATTTAAAATCTTTTTACCAATATTCGATACTGAAGTGACACACCACTCATGTCCTAACCAAACAAATGATATAGTAGTATAAGGGTCAACTAAAATTTCACCTGCAATTAATCCATTATCTGCGGCTGTAGAAACTGCAATTCCTTTTGGGTCTGCAAAACCAGGTGCTTTTAATCTAATTCTACCAGCACTTGGATTATTAACCCAAACCTTTATTTCAGTACCTGGGGTAATTCCGTTTACTCCTGTATGGTCTATAAATTTTACATAAGTATCAGTGGCGTCATTATAATTTAAAATATAAAAATTTGAATTTTCATTAATAGTAATTGTATCTTTATTAACACCGGTTAATGAAATAGTTTGAATAGGAAAAGCATTTAATTTAGTAAATGTATTAACTTTACTTTTATATGCTGCATCATCTAAAGATTGTTTAATTTGTTTAACTGCTGAAATATTTGCAGCGTTATAAACCAAGTTGGTTTCAGAATCACCAGGAACCGCATTATATTTTAAATAAACAACTGATTGTTCATGAACTACTTTTCTTATATTATCTTGGTATAAAACTCCATCAGTTGTTGAAAAAGGAGCAATTTTACCTAATGGACCAATTTCATTAGCATTATTTGTATCAGTATAATTACTTACATCAATTGAAGGAAATAAACCATATTTCTTGACAATAAAATGCAATGTACCAGATACAGTTGTAATAGTATGAGCAGGAACATAATAAATCACCCAATCTAAGCAAATCCATCCTTCTGTTATAGAGGTATTTCCACCACTTGAAGTTATTACGCATCCAGATAAAATAAAGTCTCCATTAGTATTATCATAACTTCTTAAAAAAGCAGTATTTGTTTGTTTAAATCCTGATTGAATATGAATTAAATCATCTGCTTTAAATGGGTGACCACCTTGTTTTATATTTAGTTCTTTCATTTTCTATTTTTTTTAAATATATTAATTCTATTTTATTTTCTAATACTTTTTTTTATTAAACGTAAAAAAATGGTTTAAATTCAGCTTTATAATAAATTATTAATGGAGCAAAATTTTCTTCATGAAAATATAAATAAATTGTTTCATCAAATACTTTTTCTTTGTAAATATATGAAATTTTTGCACAATCTGAACTAATATTTTCTAAAACTCCACCTGTAGGTTGTTGAACAATTTCAGCAGGAAAATTATCATTTAAAGCTAAAACAAAATTTTCATCACCAGGATACAAATTGTAAATGTTATCATACCAAACTGGATTAATGTAAATAATAACCAAGTTACCATTTCTTTTTGCTTTTATATTTGGATAAAAAGTTTTTGAGTTAATATTATCAACAATTAATTGAGCGGTAATAAATTTATTAATGGTAAATGCTAATACATCAGTTAATATTAAATTTGAATTATTTAATTTTATTTGAATAGTACCATCATAACCATCTAAAACTTTAATTATTCCAATAGTTTCTGGAGTTAAATTTTCTACATTACAAATTTTATAAACTTTATTGTAATAATTTTTTTCATTCAAATAAGCATGATTAGCAACTGCCATACCAAACTTATTTATGTTTACAACAATAGGAATAAAATCTTTTACTAAATTTTTAAATCTTTCATCTGCATTTTCAAAAAATGGAAGTAAATCATCATAAGTAATAGTATTCTTAAATAATGAATAATAATTTTCAAATGCTGAATTTAATTTAGAATATTTTCTATCTGAGTGAATAGTTGAGTCCCAAGCATTGTTCTTAAATAATAAATCGGCATCTAAAGTTTCATTTGATTTTTTACTATAAAAATCAGTTACCTTAGATACAACTGATACGCCTAATGACCAATTATTATTCTTATTATTATAAATCTTATTTATTAGATTTATTGTAGGAATAATATTATTTGCTTGAGTAGGTATATAATAATCTTCAGAAATAGAATTATAATTATTTGGCTCATAACGTCTAAATTGTGCTGGGATAATCATTGCAGAATTATTTTCAGCAACATTATTTACAAATTTAAAATCATAAATTTCAGTTTCATTTAATCTATTAATTGAATCTAATAAAATTGGATTATCATAACTAATTGCAGGTGATTCAAAAACTTGTACTGATTCATAAAATAAATCAATATTAATAGGGTTGCCTACAAATAAATCCCACCATCTAACTAAATCTTCACCAGAATTATTCGGTGGGTTACTAATTAAACTATTTGAATTTAATAAACCTTGATAATCTAATGGTTCATAAATTGCAGTATTATTATCAATGTATTCAATTATTTGATTAACATCTAATTCTAAAACTGATTTACCAATATCACCTAAAATAGGGTCATTAGTAGAAATCCATTTAGCCAAACCAATAAATTTGGTATCTAAAAATACCTCAACACCAATATCTCTGTAATTTAATCTTAAATGATGTAATAAACCATCATCAACAAAAAGATTTTTATAAACTGCTATTCTTTCTTTAATTTGCCCTTTTACTCCTGTTTCATCATCAACTCTTATTCTAACAACTAAATGTTCATCCTCTAAACGATTAATAATAAATGGTTTTTCATAATCATATTGATTAGTAACATTTGTAAAATGATATTCTTTTACATCGCCAGCAGCAGTTCCAGTTACAAAGAGCTGAAAACCATTTATATCAATATTGTTAATTGCAGGACCATAAACGTAAATTGCATTTAAGCCTTCTGCTTTTTGTGCTAAAAATTTTCCATAAGTATTTGCTGCATAAGAGTTGATATTTTCAACCAAAGACTCAATTAAATTTTCAGTACCGATTTCAGCGATTAAATCACTTATATCATAAAAATTTAATGAATTATCTTTAATTTTTACAGTAATAGTTTTTAATACATTAAAATCATCAAATACTAAAACACCTAAACATCTTTCTGGTAAATCTGGATAATCAAATTGTTGATTTAATAATTCTAAATTATTTGGAGCAATTAAATTTATATTAGATACTTGATATAAACTTGCTAAATCAATTTGTCTTTTTCTTTTTGAACCTTTAATATCTTTAAATCCATCTTTTGGTATCATATATCTTATACCAACTCCATAATATTTATCTGGATAACTTAAAGGTAATAAATGATAATTTTGATTTTCATTTTGTAAATTTGCATAATTTCTTGTTTCAAATTTACCAAAAGTTACATTAAAACTGTTTTTGTCAATCATATCTGACAAAACAGCATTTTGTGAATCTAAAAAAACATTTATTTCTCTTAAATTGTAATCTTCTTCATTGTCAAGTCTATAACGATAAGAAGTATTTCTAAAATTAATATTAATAATTAAATCATCGGGATTTTCAACACCTAATATTCCTTCAGTAGTTACTAACCAATTTCTTTTTTGTATTGGGTAATAAAGAGTGATTTCATTTGTAATTGTATTTAATGAAGCAGAAATTTCAGTAAATTGTGTTCTTGAATTAATTGAATTAACTAATCTCTGAGAGATAACACTTACAGTTTCATCAGGAGATAACAATAAAGCTTCACCCAATAAAATTTTTGTTGATTGGTTATTTGGGTCCTCAGCAAATATTTTAAATGTTTGATTGGTAAAATCAGTAAAATTAAATAAATAAGTTTGCCCTGTTTGATTAGTTACCGTATCACTTTCAAAAGTTATAAATTTTACAGGTTTATTTTCTACATCATAATATATGTATGTAACATAATAATTGAAGTTGATTTGTAATTTTAATTTATTAATATATTCAACAATGGTATAATCAGGGTCAATTTCAAAAGTAAAATCAGGAACAAAAACTTTGTTATTTTCTACTTTTTTTAATCCATCATAATCAAAACTACAATCTTTTAAAGCTTTAGTTATTCCATCATCTTCTTTAAATGTATTAAAAAAAAACTCATCTATTTTAACAAAATTGGCTGGAAAACCTAAACCAACCATCAAATATTTAATACAAGCATGAGTGCCTTTAGTTTTATATAAATAAAGAAGATTTAATAATAATTTTTTTTGTTTATTATAACTAATTTCTTTGAAAGTTATATCATTTACTGAAAGTGATAAATCACCCTCATTGGTATAATTGTTAGCAACTAAATTAAATCCATAATGCTGAGCATATAATTCATAAAAATTAGGAGATAATTGATTAAATTCTTCATAATTAAGTGAATGAGTATATTTTAAAAAGTCAATATAAATTTTAATGTAATCAAAAAACTTACCAGCAATTAAAATAAATCTACTAAAATCACCATTTGGGTCGCCTATTTCATCAATTAATCCAGATGGAATACATCTTCTAATTAGTTGATTAGTATAAGTTTCATCTAAACCTAAAGCTGAAGTTAAATTTAAACCTTCATCTTCAGGGATTTGTACAACACCAATATCGTTAATATCTGCCCTTGTTAAATTATTTGGGGAACTTGACCAATCAGAAAATTTAGGATTATAAGTAATAATATTTTGAGTAATAACTTCGCGAGGCCATGGTTCTGGATTATTATATAAAATAGATTTTTGAATAGGTTCTAAATTAATTTCAAAGTCAATTAAAAAATTATTCTTGGGGCTTAAAACTAATCCTTTATATAATTTAGAAGGTAATACTTCGTATTCAATTAAATTATTTTTACTTATCAAACCTTTAATAATAAAACTAATTTGAAAATTACCTTGATATGCTTTTTCTGGTTGTATTTCTACAGAAAATCTTGAATAACCACTGTTAAAGATTATCGGAGTATTTTCTGTATAAACTTTTGCAATTCTACCGGTACCTTGAAAATTTAACCAAGATAATGAATTAATTGAAACACCGGCTAAAGTTTTTATTTCAAAAGAATAGTCATTAACATTGTCAACTAAAAATTTTTGATTATCTAAACCTGGAATATTAGTATTTGAAACAACAATAATATCACCATTATTTAACCCGTGAATAAAATTAGTTGAAATCTTAGAATTTGTACCTTTAAAAAATTGTGAAATTTTGATATAACTATTATATAATTCCCTTAATCTAAATTGATTACTTGAAATTACATCAACTTTAAATCTATCAGAAATGTAAACTTCACCATTATCATCAATAATTAAAACATCAACCACACTATCGTTGTTATAATTATGGTCAAGTGAAGTGGTAATTTCAATAAAATTTGTTGATGCAACACTAATAAATTGAACATTTTGTATTTGGTTATAAGGAGAAATTATACCTTCAATTTCAAATCTATTATTTAATTTATCAACGAATTCATAATTTGTCCAATTATTGATAATATCTTCTCTAAATTTTAATAATTGACCTTCTAAAACATCTTCAAAATTAAAGGTTATTTGAGTTCTATTTCCACTTAAATTTTCAAATTGTAAACCTGAAGTTGAATTTACATCTTTTGCAATATAAGCTTTAAATGGATATTTTTCAATAATATTTTTAATTTGATAATTTAACTCATTATATGAAGAACCAAAAAATACATAATTTCTTAGTTCGCTATAATCAATTAATAAGTTTATAAATTGTTGTAAAAATTGATTGATGTTATCTTCATTTAAAACTACATCATCGCCTTGAAGTTTTTTTGCTTTTTTTTCAAGTTCTTTTTTTAATTTTTGTAAATTTGATACTAACCTACCATCTTGTTCATTATCGTTTACTTCAATTTCTGTATAATTAGGAGAATTTTGGAAAATCCCCTTTGGTAATAAAGTGCTATCAAAGAAAATCCCACCTTTTAAAGAATCGGCTCCAGGTTTACTTAAACTAATTTTTAATTTTTTAGACATTTTTATATTTTAATGTTTTTTCTAAATTCTTTATCGTTTGCTCTTCCAATTTGATATTTCATTATTACTTTTCCTTCAATATTACCACTTGAATCAATAGTTATACCATTGTCGTTATAAACTTCAAATTCATTGGTTTCTAAATTTCTAACTGTATCATTTTTTAAATATCTGATAGCAGTTTCAATATCTTGTAAAGTTGAAACAAAATCAACTTCAATGTTAATAGGCTTAAAATAATATTCTTTTGGGAAAATTCTAATTTTATCACCAACACTTGGTAAGGTTTGAATGGAATCCCAACCTATCATGTCAGGTCCTAAATTTAATATTGCGGGTGAATTATTATTAAAATTCAAATTATCTCCAATAATGGTTTTTCTTGTCAATAAATTATCACCTCTGTAAATTTCTACAATACTATTTAACAAAATATTAGTTTGATAACTAAAAGTTTCATTATTTGATTGTTTTAAATTAAAAACTGTATCACTAATAAAAGGATTTTTATCAACTATATAAGCATTAATATTTCTATATTCTGAATTATTAGCAATTGAATTTACTAAAACATTTTCATCCGAGCCCAATTCAGTTTGATATATATTTGAAATTTCGGTTTCAATATATTTTGGCATTACTGCAATATACCATTTCCCATATTTAGGAGCTAAGTCAATTTTAAATTTATCGGCAGGAATTCTTAAAGCCTGTAAACCGGTTGAAATATTAACTAATTTTGGTTCAGTATCACTTTCGTTATATAAATTATTTTCTGCAGGAGCAGTAATAGTTTCTGTAAAATCTGTAAAATTATTATCGGTTAAGTTATACAAAAAGAAATTTGCATAAGCAGGATTTATATTATAACCAACTTCATGATTGATTATCCCAGCATATTTTATAGGTAAAAATTTTGAATAAGTATTTAACAACATTACTTGCTCAAAAAAATTGTTTGTAGAAATAGCTTTTGATAAAGCATTTTGAATTTTACTTTCAATACTTCTTAAACTATTTCTATTATCATCAGTACCATTATGAAAAGAAGTTCTTGGATTATTATACAATTCCTGTTCGGTGGGAATAAAACCAACAATTTGTTTTGTCGGCTCAATCAAAACCCAATTATCTATTGAATTATCTGTTATTTTTATTGTTTTCATTATTGTTTTCTAATAAAATAATCTCTTGAATTGTAAGGTGAGGCATTAAAATTATCCAACCTATTTAAACCATTAGTTTCTACTTTAAATTTATTAATAATATCACTGGTTTCAATTATTTCACCATTATTATATCTTAAATAAATTAAATATTCAATATCGGGATAGAAAAAAGATGTATCTACATAAAAAAACATATTATTTTGATATAAATTTACTTTAGTCCATGGTATCATTACAAAACCACTTGAGGTCATTATCAAATATTCAAATCCTTTTTCATATATTTTTCTATCAAATCTAATTTCTGCATTTACTGTAAAATAAACTACATCACCTTGTTTTATAGTTTTTAATCTATTTGAACAAAAGAAATAATAATCTTGTTTATTAATTATTGGCGGTGAGTATGTTAAAGGACTAATTGTAAAAAGTTGTGCTCTGTAAAATAAATCACCATCTGAATACCAATTTTCATAAATTATCTCTTCATTAGGTACTATAAAATTTATTTCATATCTACCTATTAAAGGATTTTTAACTGAAGGAGTTATTAAAACAACATCATTTGAATTAGTAATAGAACAAGTTACTGTTCCGGGGAAATTTCTTTGATTTAATAAAACTAAATTTACATTTTCACCAATCACTAATTCTTTTCTTTGGTCAATTATTTCGTCATTAATAAAAAATTCAAGGTAAGGTTTAAAAATCGTTCTGGTGTCTTTACCATAAATGAATTTTACATTAAATTCATTACTTACTTCAATTCCATTAACTCCATTTTCAAAAGGTGAATTTAAAACACTAATTGTACCTTCAGTTATAATTGATAAACTTTTACCATTATATTGTTCAGCATTATTTAATGGAGAATAAATAAAAAAAGAATTAGGCTCATTAGTATCTAATTCAGCGAAAAATTTTGATTGTGTTTGATTAATTTTATCAATTAATAATAATACAGTATCTTCATTATTAGTTTGATAATAAACATCTTCATTTAAGATATTAATATTATTAATTGAAATATTTTTAAATACACCACTTGAATTGCCAGATAAAACAGTAATTTTTGCAACCGAAGCAATTGAATTAGTAATTTTTATTCCAAAATTTGGTCTATCTACTAAATCGTTTAAAGCTTGCTCAATATAAGTTGTACAATTTAGTTTTAAATCTTCATTTGGAGTTTGCAATTGATAAATTTGTGCTGAAACATTATTTTTTAAAACATTTAACCATTCATTATCATTATCTCTATAAATAAAATTTGAAACTTGAACTTTAAAATCACCTTGCTCAAAACCATAACCATCACCTTCAACAAAATCTTCAGAAAAATAAATTAAATCTATTTTTTTTAAATTAATTGCTGGTTCATAAACTTGTCCAGCATCAAATAAATTTAAGTTACAAACATATGAAAAATTATTCAATTTTTGTTTAATTGGTTCAATATCAAATTGAAAAATTAAAATACTTTGACTGGCACCATCCCTTAATTCCATAATCGGATTTTTTGAAGTGTTGATTAGCCCAACAACTCCTTCTTTAAAACCAGTATTATTTTTAAATAGTGTATTATTTTTTTTTGGATAAATTCTTAAATAACTCATTTTTTTTGTATATTTAATGTTAAATATAAAAAAAAATAATTCTAATTATTAAATGAAAAATATAAAAGAAATTAAAAAATTAGTAGAAAGTTATTTGAAAGAAGAAAAAGTAGTAAGCTTCAAATCGCCAAAGAAAAATTTTGTTGTAATGATTGGTGGTCCAGGTAGTGGGAAAGGTTATATTTTAAGTAAATACATTAATTTGAACAATTATAAAGTTCTTAATTCTGATAATTTTCTTGAACTTTTTGCTAAATCAAAAGGAGTTGATTTAAGTGACTCAAACCAAACTGCTAAATTAAAAAAAGAATATGGAACAAAATTCAGTGATAAAATTACTGATTTTATCAAAAAATTTAATCCAGAGAAAATTGACAATATAATTTATGATACCACAGGTCAACACGTTGAAAAAATTATTGATTATATTGATATATTGAAAAAAAAGGGTTTTAATACTACTGGAGTATATGTAATTACTGACCAAAATATTGCTTTAGTAAGAAATCAAATGAGAGCAAGAAAAGTACCAGATGATGTTTTAATTAATATACATAAAAAAATTATAGAAAATTATGATGAATATTTAAAAATGTTTGATAATTTTTGGATAGTTTATAATAATGAATCTTGGGAAGAATTTCAAGGGTTTTTAGAAAAAAACTTTGAAGGTAAAGTAACTAAAAGAACTGGTGATTATATCAGATATACAGATAGAATTAAAAAAGTAAAGTAAACTACCTACTTACACCAGAGGTAACAGATGGGCTTTACGCTTCGTTTTATAAAAAGGTGGTTAAGTAACCACCTTTATTATTTTTATTCTATTCTATTATTTTCATTTTTCCATTTTTGAAATTCTGAAGAAGTTTTTATATGAACAGGGATTTCAGAAAGATGAATTTCCTCATCTTTTTTTATAGTCCATTCAAAGTTAGTTCCTTGAAAAAATATTTTATCATTTTTTTCTTTATTTTTAATATATCCTGGTTTCATTATATGTATGTTTTATATTCTTTTAAATAGTTAATATTATTTATAATTTTTAATTCAATATATTCATTTATTTCTGTTAAAGTAATATCAGTAACATTTAACACTATATCATTAGTAATAGCAGTTGTAATTGGAGTATAATTCAATGTAAAATTATGAGGACTACTATTTTTTTTAATAAATGTTCTTGTTGCTAAATCTGTATTTTGTACTATATGATTTATTGTAATTGAAGTACCTTGATAATTTAAAATTCCTATAAATTTATAAGCAGCGGGAATAGTTAATGTATCAATACTAAACCATGATTCATTAAAATTTATGTCAAATGTAGAATAATCAGGTTTATAGATTTTATATGAAAAATCGACATTGTAATTAATATTTAAGTTTTCAGTCCAACTTAAACCATCTATTTCACAATATTGTAAATACCAATTTTGTTCAAATTGTTTGTTGCTGATTGTTGTTCCTAAAAATTTAGTAGAATAAAAATTTAATTCTGAATCATCTAAACCAGAAATTGTATTAAAATTACATTCATCAATTATGCAAGTATTAAATGATAAGTTAATAGTTTCATCTACTAAATCTAAATTATCATAATAATTTTTATGATTTATATTTTCAATGTAGGTATAATTTTTTATTATAGAACCATAAAAAAAGAATTGATAATCAAGTAAAAAGTTATAACCAACATAAGTATCATTTAAAAACTGGGATTCATAAAAATATTGTCCAATAATCTGTAATGATAATCTGTTTAAAGGAAAATAATTTTCATAAATTCCACTATTATTTATAGTACATCCATAAATACATACAGTACCAAGATTATTATAGATATAACCGTAACCTAATAATTTATTATTTTGCAATATAACTGCATTACCTATATTTTTATAGGTATCATCATCAGATGTTCCTAAATTAACTAATTGTGAATGAATGATTGAAGATAAATCATTTAAAACATTATTTGAAATTTTACCAACGTAATCAAATAATTCACCAATAAAACCAGTAGTATAATTATCAATAAATAAATCTATTCCGGCAAAATCAAATATTTTATTGTGTGAAACTTCAATTTGCGGATTAACAAAAACATTATTAAACGAAACCGCTTTATTCAAAAAAAGAATATTTGGTAATTCATACTGACCAAACACATTAAATTTAACTGATGTTTCAATTCTATTTGAATGTACATTTGGATTACCCCATTGAAAATGTCTTTTATAAATTCCTGAGTGATAATTATTATACTTATCTTCTCTTGACAAATAACCTGTATAATCAAAATAATTACCAGAATTAGGGTCATCTAAAGTTATTTCATTTGTAACTATTGAAAGTTCATTATAATAAAGAGTTGAAGCATTTGAGTTATGACCATCAGGTAAAGAAACTACATTTGATTCAGATAACCAATCAAAATTTATTTTACAAATTTGTAGTTCATAATTATAAGCAGTATCATCAGTGTATTTAACTAAACTCCAAACAGAGTTACCAGGTACTATTGGGATTGCAATATTTGGATATAAACAATTAGACCCTGGGAAGTTTTTAATAGTACCCGATTCATTTACTTCCCAAACATATCCTCCGCAAATAACTCTTAAACCGACAGGGTTTGATTCTAAATCATAAATATCAGTATAATATTTCGAATAATATGGAACAATACTTTCATATTTTGGAGTTGCTGCAATATAAATAGCATCTGAACTAATTTCATTTACCGATGTTGCTTGAACAATTAAGCCAACATCACCCCTATCTGTAACTTTATAAAATTGTCCTTTTTTTAATAAACCATCTTGTTTTAAAACAGATAATTCATCATAAGTTTTTTCTATTAAAAAAAGATTTTGTAATAAAATATCTAAAGTATGAGGAGTAACATAAGCAAATTGTTCTTCTCTATCAAGTACTTCTTGTGAAGTTGCTATTCTTGTTTTACCTACAGTTGTTTCAGTTGCATTACTAATGTTACTTTCTAAAATAAGCCATTCGTTGTCATTATTATTTGCATTATTTACTAAAGCAATAACTAAATCGCCCACATTAACTAATTTTCCTCCCATAGTACCCCCTGCATTAGAAATATACCACGCATCACCTTCCTTAATTGTTAGCTCAGGTGCACTACCATTTCCAACTTGAATACCACCAATTGATAAAGAAGCATCACCTTTAGGGTATTCAGCCTCACCATTTATAAAACCACCACCAATATCAGGAACACGAACAATTTCAAAACTTCCTCTTATTCTTATTCCTGAAGTTAAAATATTATCAATATAAGTTTTAGTAGCCTTTTGTGAAGAAAGAACTAAATCAGAAGCTTCTGTACCACCTAAAGTTTCATCGGTTGAAATGTCAGAATTATTTAAAAGATATTGAATAATAGTGTTAGTTTTATATTTAATTCTTTTATTAGTAATATCATAGCCAATTTGTGATTCATTTGTCAAAATACTTGACAAAGTAGTTTCATTAGCGGCTTGTAAAAGTACATTTAATAGTCTTGATTTCTTTTTAAAATCTAAATCAGTATTTTGTTGAGTGGCCATTTAAAATTTTTATTAAATATTGTTCTCTCATAAATATTTAAAATAAAATATCAATGAAAAAAAATTTACTAAAAAAATTATTTATAGCATTAAAATTAATTTATATTTCTTTTAGTGTTTATGGTCAAGCAACTTGTTCAGGTACCATGAATTATAGTGCTATAAGCAGCACTGCACCATACACAAGAATTGGCGATGGAACAAGTGGTGCAATTAGAATTTGTTTAACTGCAAATTCTTTAACAGGAAAATGTACAGGTACAAATTCAAGTATTGTTATTTATTCTTGTAATGATGCAACTTGCTCTGGTACTTCTGGTATATTAGCAGTTTGGGATGAAACAACTCCAGTAGGTACTTGCCTAACTATTTATGCAGGTAGTTTTCCATGTAATGGTTATTTAAGAGTCAGAAGATTTTGCGGCGGGGGTTCTGCTTCTATTTCATGGACTACAATGAATGGATTAACTAATGTATGCACTGGAACTTTAGTAACTGCAAATACTAATGGAACTGATTGTATTAATGCAACGCCAATTTGTACTTCTGGAACTTTTCCGGGTAATGCAAGTGGAGCAGGTTATCAAGAATTGGGTTGTGGCTCAAGTTCATTAGTTAGAGGATGTTTATTAAATGGTGAAAATAATTCAGCTTGGTACACATTTAAAGCTTTAACTTTTGGTACAATAACTTTTACTATTCAACCTACAACAAATAAAGATGATTATGACTTTGCAGTTTGGGAAGGTTCAGCTTGTCCACCAACAACTGCCCCGATAAGATGTAGTTATTTTTTAAGCAAAGGAGCAACTGGTTTAAGCTCATCTGAAAGTGATGTAACTGAAGGAGCCTTAGGTCCACCAACTTGTATGACTTGTAATGGTTTTGTAAGCGAATTAAATGTGATAGCAGGTGAAACTTATACAGTATTAGTAAACGGCTTTGCAACTGCTGTTGACCCAAATTATACATTCTCTTTTGGTGGTACTGCACAATTAGATTGTGGTGTTTTACCTTTATCAATAATTGATTTTTCTATCAAATGCAACAACTACAATAAATTACTTAAATGGACAACTCAAAATGAAAATAATATTGATTACTTTATAGTTGAAGGTTCTTTAAATGGAAAAGATTTTGAAGAAATTAAAAAAGTATATACAATAGGGAATTCTAATTTCAAAATAGAATATGAATATAACGATAATAATGAATTTAATTATTATAGAATAAAACAAGTGGAAGGACATAAATACTCTTTTACAGAAACAAAATTTATTGAATGTTACAATAAACCTCTATTGCCAATTAAATATTATAATATTTTAGGACAAAATGTAAATGAAAATACTAAAGGTTTAATTTTTGTTGAATATGAAGATGGTGCAATAAAAAAAATTATTAATCAATAGTAAAATGATTATTTTCTATAGTATTTTAAAGAACTTGTACAGAAATACCAGTTCCAAACTGTATTGTATTAGTTCTATAAATTAAATAAGGCTCAAGATATCCATTTGCATTAGCAAATAATCTACTGATTAAAGTCCATGCACTATTAGGTAAGTTTCCAACTAATAAATCATTTGGTAAACTTAATGCACCAAAACTTGCTGGATAAGCAAAGTATAAATACTCACCACTTGCATTAAAAATTCTTGATTGTTGTCTATTTGTAGCAAACTCTTGATTGAAAGCTAAAATACCAGCATCATTAATGTTTGGGTCATTTGAAACTCCCCAATATCTTTTGTGTCTGTAAATTACAGAAGTAGATGAGGTAACATTTTGTACTCCATCGTTGATAGTCAAAATCCACGTTTTATTAACATTAGTTGACCATGTAGTTATTGTATTAAAACTTTGAGAAGAATTAACCGGTGGTGTACCAACAGCTCCTACTGACTGATTAATTGAAAGTGAAATAATAGGATTAGTTTTTCTTGTTACTGTACCTGATAAAGTAACATTACCACCAGGAGTACCAAATTCAACAATATTAATGTTATTTGTAAAACTATTAATTTGTGGAGCTTGATAAGGATATAAAATTTTGTCTAAAGCATCAACAATACCAGAAACTGATGATATATCGCTAAAAACATTTCTACTTGACTGTTCATTTCTAATATATGAACCAAGACCACCATCAGGGTCATCTGCTTGATTCCTTGCTTTTAAAGCTACAAAAGCACTATAAGGTAAATTGTAAAAACTAAAATTATAATTGAATTCAATGTCAATTATTTCATTATTATTAAAAACATAACTTGTTTCAACACCTAATACTAAATAGAAAAAAGATAAAGTATAAACACCACTTAATTCAGTTACTTTACCATAAACTTCTTTACCATTTACATCAAATTTATTTTTATATTGATTAGAATAAATTTCTGTTTTATTAAAAGGTGATAAAGTCACTACTCCTTCAACTAAATTATTGTTAGATACTTGAAATGGTACGGGTTGATTATTTTCACCAGCTGTTAATAATACATTTTGAATTTCAGTAGTAATGTCTATAGATGAACTACTCAAAGGTACAGAAATATTTTCAATACGAATTGGAGCAGCAAAATGTTTTGATATTTGTTCTGGAGTTGTTATCATTATTCAAAATAATATTGTAAAATGTGGTATGTTTTTAATTTAAAATTTCTATTGGTCCAAACTAATTGATTACCAGATTGAATATAAAAGTCATTTAATACTCCATATTCTTGTAATTGACCATTAACAAATAATTTAGATAAATTTGGTTTATTAACTATTCTTGATAAAGCAAAAGTTGTATCATTATCATTTAAAACATCAATTTTTTCATAATTTTCTAAAGTTCTATTATTGATGTAAAATAATTCAAATTTATCAGTTACTTTGTTATATCTAAAAAATATTTTTTTATCTATATCACCATTATTAATTGTATATAAAGTATTGCCATTTTTATCTTGTATTTCTACAGTATAATTAGTTTTTGCCAAAGATGCAATCACTTCAAAAATAAATTCTGCATTTGCATCGGTGATATAATTTTTTAATTTCTTTACATAGTTTGCATCCAATAAACTATTATCTAATACAATATTTGTTAAATTTACATAAGAAATTAAGTCATCGTTATTTAATTGAAAACTTTCAATTCCTTTTTTTCCTACTGTATTTGTTTTATCAACAATTATATTGTTTAAACCTGTAACTAAAGATAAATCATTTGAAATATTATAAAACTTACAATTAGATGCGTTAGCAATATTAACACTTGAATTATCAGCTAAAATATTTGAACAATTATTAACAATTAAATTACTTGAATTATTGGCATAAATTTTTTCTGAATTATTTTGTGCTACAATCAATGAATTATTTTGTGATTGCAAATAATAATTTGTATTATCTAAAGTAATAACATTGCTATTATTTAATCTTAAAATTTTATATTCACTATCTTCATAAAATTGTATTGTATCATCAATTACATTAACTTTGATAGCAATATTTGAATTAGGCAAAATTCCTTTTGGTTGGTAATCATTAATACTTAATGCTTGAACTCTTAAAGTTGGACCTAAATTAAATACATTTGAAATATCAGCAACATCATACCATTGAAAAGCAACTAAACCTGAAGTTAATTGTAATGCTTTATATTGTGATAGAGTAATAGGTTGAACTACCGGAGTATCACCAGGAGTAGGAATAATAGAGCAGTTTGGCTGTAAAGTTTCCACAACTGTTTGCAAAAGTTCACCTGCTTGTAAAGCTTCACCCTTGCTTGAAAATTCAAGTTCGATTGGATTTCTGTCAGATAAATTAATAAGTAAAGTTTTAGATTTTACTTTAAAACTTTCATATTTACAAATATTGATACCATGAACTTTTTTCCCAAAACTATCTAAAATTGTTATATAGATATTGTTTGGGTTATATGAACTGATAAAATTTAATGAATTATATATTGACATTATACAGTACCTCCGTTCATTATTGTTTCTAATTTGCTAATCGCCAAATTAGCTTCAAATAAATTAACAAAACTTAAAATGGCAATTTTTAAATTTCCTGTATAAATAAAAACATTTGTATTGAAATAATCAATTGAACTAATATCTTCAATTTCAAAAACTGCAATTTGTTGATTATTATTTAAAATTTTAAAACTTTTACCTGCAATTCTTGTTTGTATATCAAAAGAAGTTAAATTATCATATTCAGATACTTCAGCTGTTAAAGGTAAGTTTATTCTTACCCCTAATCTTTTGTACCATTTTAAATTAAAATCTTTATCTACTATTGCCATTTTTTTGATAAATATAAAATTTTAAATTCTTTCTAATTCTTTTTTCAATAGAGCAGCTAATTCATATTCTTCATTTCTAATTGCTTCTTCTAATTGAACTTGAATAACTTCTTTTCTGTTTTTCTTTTTTAAGTTTTTGAAATTATAAATAAAACTTTTAATTGGAGTGAAGTAAATAAATAAAGACCTTGCTGTATTATTTACGGCATGAGCATTATAATAAATTAGCCAATGATTATCAATTGTTTCCCATCTTGGTTCTTTGATAGCATTTTGAATGATTATAATTAAATCATTTTTGATTTTTTCAGCAGTAAATTCTTGTGACTTATCTTGATAAGGATATTTTAATGAAGTAGTAAGGTAAAAATTTTTAATTAATTCAAAATCTATACTTTCTACTACTTCATCAATGATTTTTTGTAATTCCTGATTGCTTAATCTTGACATTTTATTTTTAAATATAAAACACAAGATTAAAAAGTTTAATTAAAAGAATAAAATTGATATGATATGATTAATTTTATTTCTTAAAAAAAATCTTATTATTTGAAATTCTGGAAAGTTTAAAAATATTAAGTCCTGTAAATCAAAATGAATTTGACTATCATGACACATTCCTAAAATATGAAATAAATCGTGCATAATTATTTTCTAATATCACAAACTAAGATTTTTAGTTTCACGTTTCATCGTGTAAAATTTCATCCTCATTAAATTTTAAAGTATCAAATTCAACTTCTTCACCTTCATCTTTAATTTTTACATTAACTTGATAAGTTTTTGTAGCCTCATCATATTTTTCTATAAAACCCAATTTTTGTTTTCCGTCAATAATGACTATTACTTTTTTATTCATATTTTTTTTTAGATTGAGTGCATGGTTAGAATCGAACTAACTTTACAGGATTTGCAATCCCGCCACTTTCCATAAGTATCATACACTTATTTTTTTGTTCCGATAATTGGATTCGAAGTTGCATTTTCAATTCCATTACGATTAATAGTTTAAAAACTAATTTGATTATGTTGGTATTAAAATTTTCTTTAAATATTTTTTTTTGTTCTATTTTGAAATTCAATATAAAACACTTGGTTTTTTGGAATATATAGATTAAATAAAAACGAAAGTTTCATTAATTACAATTACTTAACTTATGAATTTTATAAAATTGCTGTCGGAAAAACTAAAAGAATTTTAATTGATTTTTTTAAATTCAATTTTCAGTTAAAAGAAAACGGAATAAAAAATATTGTATTAGCAATTTCAAAAAATGTAGGCTTTTTTGATATAACTTTTGATTCATAAAATTCAATCCATTCAAGATATTCAAAAACTTTTTTTAATTTACCCATTTGGCAAATAACTTGTTTGTTTTCTTTATCATCAAAAATAATGATAGATTTAAAAGAATCAAAGCCTCTGGTTTCAATTATTTGATGAATAACTTCCATTTTTAATAAATATTTTTAAAATTTAAATAATATTATAAAATCTCTGTTTTTCTTACCATAAAATAGTAAAACTTGACGATACTTTGTAATTTCTAATCTTGGAGAAAAGAAAATTTCAATAAGTAATAATACAATTAATAAAATAAATAAATAGTAAAACATTAAAATTTATAATTTGAAACTTTTAACATAACTTTCATTGTAGCAGTCACATCTTTTTCACAATATTCTTCAATTTCTTTTAAAGAAACTTTTTTATTGTTATAAAAAAGAGAAACTTCATCATTGTTGATTTTATCTTTTGGGCTATCAATTCCCATAACTGATGCAACTAAATCTAAAGAAGAGTTTTCCCAACCTGTTGATTTCCAGTCTTCCATAACATCAATCATTTTTAATTCCCAAGGTTTTTTGCCTCTAATTTGTAAAATCTCAGGTACATTTATTTGATTGATTAAAAACTTCTTAAATAAATAAGGTATATCAAAACCTTTGATGTTAAATCCGGCTAAAGTAACTGATTTATATTGTTTTAAAAACTCACCGGTTTCTTGTAAAATATCTTTTTCATTATCGCTTGATACTGAAGCTACTTTAATTTTAAAACTTAAATCTGGCTGTTCTTCAAATACTCCAAATGAAATTACTATTGGTTTTGAAAACTCAGGGTATAAACTTGCATATTTTACATAAATGTAATCATATTCTTGGTCTAAATTTTCAAATTCAGTACCATTTCTTTTTATTTCTTGTTCTAATAATTTATCATGTTTTTTTAGCCATAATTCCGCTAATTTTGGGTTAGCTTTTTCTAATGCGCTAAAAGATGGATAATTTGCTGCGGTTTCAATATCAAATACTAAGCTGTCTTTAATTTCTTGTCTTGAATACATAATTTTTTAGTTTTTCTTGTTTGATTCTTTTTTGATAATTGGAATTACTACAAAAATTTCATCAAATTGTTTTTGGTCAATTCTTTTATTTAAAAGAAAAAAGTGATAAGCATCAGTTAATGACGCAAACCACTTTTTTAATATACATTCTTTTAAATTATTTCTATAAAATAACCCAAATTCCATTTTATTATTTTTAGTAAAGATAACATAAAAAACAATAAAATCAAAGATTTTTATAAATTTTTTAAAATCAAAAAGAAATTTTTTATTCACTTAATTTATATTTATTAAAAATTTAATTAAAATGGCACAAATTCAAGGAACTAATATATCTGCACCAGTAGTACCATTTGATACAAATGATATATTTGCATCTCATATTGCTTTGTATGGTAAAGGTGGTCACAGAACAGTAAATAATTTAACTGAAAAATATAATATTCCATTTTTAAGAAGAGAAGAAGGGATGACAGTTTATGTTATTTCAGAAAACAAAAGATATAGATTAGTTTCAATTGGTAGCGATGGCGTTCCAACTACTTCAGCTGATTGGGTTGAAGAAGAAATACAAACAATTCAGCAAGCAACTGAAACTGAAGATGGTATTACTCAATTAGCTACTTATGAAGAATTTGAAAATGGGCAAGATACAGGTAGTACCGGCGCAACATTGTTTGTAAGACCAAGTCATATTAAACAATTTATTGAAGATAATATAACTTTAATTGAACAATCAGTCAATAATAATAAAATTATTGATATAACTTGGGATGGATTAATTTTTAAATTAACTTTTAAAACTGCAATTGATGGGCAATTATATAGAATAACTGATTATCAAACTAAATATTTTCAATCAGAAACACATGAATATAAAGAATCACTTGAAATAGAACCTTTAATCATTAGAACAGTATGGAATGAAAATCTTAATAGTTTTCAAATTTATAAACAAGCAATTTCAGAAAAATATACTGGTGATTTAATTTATTATGATGTATTTTATTCAGAACCAATTACTCCAATAATACCAACTTTAGAAAATGAAACTGGCATTGGTTATTGTAATGGAGGAACGTGTCAATTAATAAATACAAGTACTGTTTTACAACCTTTTGATAGAAGTTTGACAGGAAATTCATATTATTTGAATTATAGTGGTAGTATAAGAACTTCAATTAATATTAACGCATTATTATTTACTGGTACTTTTAAAATACAAAATATTTTTAGTAGTGATTGGGTTGATTTTGGTAATCAATTGATTGATGATTTAATTGCACAATCACCTAATTTAACTGCTTGGTGGAACGGATTAACAGTACTGCAAAAATCAACTTTTAAATCAAACTTAAATTTAACTTTAGGTGATGGATTTTTACAAAGATTTGAATCAGTTTCAGTACATGGTTATTATCATAACGAAAATATAAGTTTTTTATATCCAAATTCTTTTGCAGTTGTCGGTGTTTCAAATTATTTTAGATTAAACAAAGCATTTTTTGATTCATTAGGAAGTAGATGGGCTGATTTTGTTAATAATATTGGTCAGGATGAAATAACTTTAAGCCCAATTTTAAGATTAGAAAGACCAAATGGGTTATCAGTATCATATGAATATTTATACAATTTTAATCCAATAGAAGAAAAAATTCAAATTGGTTTTAGTGAATTAGATTTTTATTCAATATTAATTGACATGAATTATGAAGTTAGTAATGTTAATAATCAAAATGTAAGAGTTTCAAAAGGTTGTATTTATTTTAGACATGAAATTTTACAAAATCTTTTAGCTTATTATGATTTTAGAAGTATTCAATTTAAAAGATGGGAAACTTCTTTAGGTAGTGGAATTTATACTGAAGTTACTGACCCGGGTAATGGTGAAAATAGTGTTGATTTTTATACTTTTGCCAATGGTATAAATGCTTATAGAAATATTTGGTTAGGTAATAATCCTTTCGGTTTAAATAATATCGTTTTTTTAGGGAATAGACAAGGCATATTTTTAAAAGATAATGAATATGATTTAACAATTCAAGAAGATAATATCGGATGGAAAGAAAGTGAGTTAAATAATGATGATTTCAATTATACAACTTGGTTAGCAGATGAAAAAAAGGGTGCAACAAGAAAAGCAATTGCATCTATGTATAATGAATTAGTAAATAATTTTGATTTACAGAATTTTAAAGAAATTAAATTACAACAATTAATTTATTTAAGAAACAATAATTTATTGATACCGGGTTTATTTTATAAAGTCATTGACTTTTATAATTCATTATCTGGTATTTCATATGCAAGAAGTACTAATCAAATTGAAAAAATTTTAGTATTAGCAACTGATACAAATAAATTAAGTAAACAAATTAAAAGTATTGACTTTCCTGAAGATATAATTTTTGCATCATTTGAAAATACAACTGATACAAATAATGTTTCATCTCAACCTTATTTAGCCGACTCTTTAAATAATGATATTACTGATGGAATTGTATTTTTAAGTAATACAACTGTTAATATCAATAATATCTTCTTTTCAAATGAAATTTTAGGTACATTTGAAGCCGACCAAGGTTTTAATGATTTTGGAATTTATTGTATTACTGATTTATTATCATATTCACTTGATTTTTTAAATCCTGGTACTTTCTTATTTGAAGGTGCAAAAGAATATGCTTTCTATTTTAATACTGTATCTTCAGGTTTAATTTATTCTAAAACTTCTTTAAATGTTGTTAATCCGTGGACAAACTTTTTAAATCAAAATAATTCAACAATAACTTATAGACATGATGTAGAAAGAAATTTATTAACTTATTATGATTTTAGAAGTATTGAATTTAAAAGGTGGGAAGATAGTTTAGGTAGTGGAAATTATATTGAAATAAATGACCCAGGCAATGGTGAAGATATGCAATATTTTTTAACTTTTAATGATATTGATAATAAAAATATTTGGTTAGGAAATTGTTTAAATACTTATTTAAGTAATATTATTTTCCAAGGACCTTGCCAAAATATATTTTTAAAAGATAGAGATGAAAATTTAACTTATCAAAGTCAAATCAATATTGGATGGAAAGAAGAAATTACTTTAATTATTAATATTTTATATACTAATTTATTAACTAAAATAAACAATGAAACTTTACAGCCGGGTGCTTTATACTATATTACAGATAAAAAAATTTTAATTCAAGCAATTGACATAAATCAATTAGCTATTACCGGATATTATAAATCAACTAACCCAAATTATAATTCTTATAATATTTGGTTAAATAGTTATACTTATACTTTAGGTGAAAAAATAATATGGGATAATTTAGTTTATGAAAATACAGCTGCTTCTAACTTAAGCAATATTCCAAATACACTAATTGATTGGATTTTAGTGCCTGTTAATTCAACTGATTATTTAACAGAATGGGACGAAGTTAAATATGATGTTTTAAATAATGAAATTTATTCAAGATTAGATAAAAGAAATAATGAAGTTGTGGGTGTTAGTGCAATACAAAATTTCCCATGGGGGAATAATAAATTTAGTAATAACAAAATTTCTTGTTTAAATAACACTTGCTCTATTATTAATTTCTCAGGTGATTTTAAAAACAATGTTATTATTGATGTAAATTACATTATTGAAAATACAAGTGGAATTGCAAATGGTAAAATTGAAAAAAATAATATTATTTCTTCAACTTTAGTTATCACTAATAATTTAGGAGTTTTTGAAAAAAATAATATTTTTATAGGGAATATTAAATTTAATAATTGTAGTTCGGATTTTAAATTTAATGAAATAAAAACGAGCGCTGCACTAATTGAAAATACAGGAAGTTCTTTTGGAACAAACACATTATTGAATAATTCTGGAGTGTCAATTAATGGTGGACCTACTGGTTTTATATGCGGAAATAACTATTTTAATTTAGCAAGCATATCTGTTATTAATCAAAATGCAAGTGTTACAAATTCAAAAATTGAAAATGGAGCAATAGTATTTCCAGAAAATAATACCACAAGCATAACAGGTGCTAATCTGATAAACTCACAAATAAAAGTATTAAACGGATTAGCTTTAGATGGTTTATTTGTTACTCCTGAGACAAGTAATTATGAAAACGATTATACATTAACTTCAACAACTTTAAATGCAAATTTAAGTGACCATTATGAGATGACTGGTTTATGGAAAGTTAATACATCAATTGGTAACCAAATTATTAATAAAATAACCGCTGACTTTTATCCAAAAAAAATTAGAGTTTATAACAATGGTACTGAAGATTTAATAATAGAAAATGGAACGGGGACTGGTAAAATAATTTTACCTTATTTAATAAACAATGTTACTTTAAAAAATAATGGGTTAGATTTTGCTGAATTAGAAAATATTAATGGTAATTGGTACAAAACAAATTCAGAAGTTTACTAAAAGAATTAAAAATAATAATATTTAATAAAAAGGGAAATAAATGGCTTTAAATACTAATGAAGTTTTACAAATTATACAAACCAGAGTAGACAACAATCCCGATTTGACAGTAAACCCTAACTTTTTACCAACAAGAGAGTTGTTAGAAAATTTATTTAATAATTCTTCATATAGTGGTGTCAGAGGTACTGAAAGATTTGTAGCTTTAATTGCAAATACTCCTGCTGAAATTGATTATTCAACAGAGTATGAAAAAGTTTTTCTTATTCAATTTTATAAAACTGATGCACCGAACATCAATGATTTAACCAACATTGATATAACTGTAAATACTTTAAATAAAAAAATAAAGATCGG
>Ga0272446_1001634_pt1 | contig 32154 bp, 29 predicted proteins | sample YNPCB0061_FD_194587 | JGI IMG/M metagenome (GOLD analysis project Ga0272446, IMG submission 194587) | Hot spring microbial mat communities from Yellowstone National Park, WY, United States - YNP-CB-006-1 | ecosystem: Environmental > Aquatic > Thermal springs > Hot (42-90C) > Sediment | place...
CGTTCATATGAGCGAGAGTGACCGCGGGATTCCCGGCAAGGGCAACGTCCATTGGGATGACGTTTTCATGGGCTTGAAGGCCATTCAGTTCACCGGCCCGCTGGTCTTGGAGGCGTTCGCCGCCATTAACCCCGATCTGGCGGCGGCAACGTGCCTATGGCGGCCCGGTAGCTACTCCGCGCAGGAACTGGCCGAACAAGGCCTCGCCTTCTTACGGGCGAAGGCTGCGGTACACGGATTGCAGTAAAGCATCGCCATGACGCGCCTCTTGGGAATCGATCTGGGGACATCCAGCGTGAAGGCCGTCCTGATCGGGGCGGACGGCGCGATTTTGGGCGTCGGGGCGGAGGATTACCCGATCCATGCGCCGCAGCCGGGCCGCGCCGAACAAGACCCCGAACAGTGGTGGGCCGCTACGATCCGGGCGGTGCGGGCCGCGCTTGACTCCGCACGACAGGCGGCCGGTTCAGACGGGATCGCCGCGATTGGCCTATCCGGCCAGATGCACGGCACGGTACTCGTGGATCGGGCGGGGGAGGTCGTCCATCCGGCGGTCATCTGGGCGGACCAGCGCGGGGCGGCGGAGGTGGACGAAATTCGGCAGATCGTGGGGGCCGAACGGCTAGCAACCCTCGCCGGAACAGCCCCCGCCGCCGGATTCATGGCCGTGACGCTCCGCTGGTTCCAAAAGCACGATCCCGCCGTGCTGGAGCGGGCCGCATATGCGCTGCTGCCCAAAGACTGGCTCCGGTTGCGGCTGACGGGCGAGATCGCTACCGATGCCAGTGACGCCGCCTCTACCGCGCTGTTCGATGTGCCCGCCCGCCGTTGGTCGGATGCGATCATCGGGGCGTTGGGCTTGCCGGACATATGGCCGCCCGTGCTGGAATCGGCGCAAGGAGCCGGAAAACTGACCGACTCGGCGGCGGCGGCGCTCGGCCTGCCCGCCGGAATTCCGGTTGCGGCAGGGTGTGCTGATCAGCCCGCGCAAGCCGTCGGGAACGGCCTGATCGCGCCCGGACTCGGTGCGGTGACGATTGGCACGGGGGGGCAAGTCTTTGCGCCGTTGGCCGCCCCCGTGCCGGATCGCAGCCTGACCTTGCACATGTTTTGCCACGCCCCGTCGGATCGCTGGTATCTGATGGGGGCGACGCTGGCGGCGGGCCTCTCGTTGCGCTGGTGGCGGGATTTGATCGGGCAATCTGGCGACCCAAATGCTTACGCAGCCCTCTCGGCACAGGCGGCGGAAGTCCCACCCGGCGCGGAGGGGGCCTACTTTTTGCCATACTTGGTCGGGGAACGCGCCCCGATCATGGACGCCCGTGCGAAGGCCGCCTTCATCGGGCTGACGTTGCGGCACGGGCCGGGCCACATGGTGCGGGCCATCATGGAGGGCGTGGCTTACTCCCTACGGCAAACGTTGGAGGCGATGGAACGGCTCGGCGTGCGCGTCGATGCGCTGCTGGCGTCCGGCGGTGGGTTGGCTGCCCCTGTATGGCGCGGCATCACAGCGGACGTGCTCAACCGCCCGTTGCGCCTGTCTAGCGGGCGGGAACGGGCGGGCGTCGGGGCGGCGCTGATCGGGGGCATTGCGGCGGGGGTGTACGCGGACTACCCAGCGGCAGTGCAGGCCGCCGCTGCGCCGTACACCGTCACGGAGCCTGATCCGGCCCGCGCCGCCCGCTACAACGACCTGTATCCGGGCTATGTTGCCCTCTACCCAGCCTTGAAGCACCTCTAGCCCCTCAACCCCCTCGCCCCGTTCTGTTTCAGGGGAAAGGGGCACGTTCTGAGGGGCTAGGGTTGTGCAGTGACGGCTTCCTGACCCGTAGGGGCGCGGCTCGGCGTGATTGACGGCGTGGGCGTGGCCGTCGGCGAGACTGTTGCGCTTGGTGTAGGGGAAGGGGTAGCCGTGTGTGTAGCGGTAAACGTGACCGTCAGGGTGTGTGTGGCGGTCTGCGTCGCCGTGCGCGTGCTCGTCGAGGTGGGAGTCGGGGTCGCCGATGGCGTATTGGTCAAGGTCGGGGTGTGGGTATAGGTCGCCGTCGCGCTCGGCGTTGCCGTCGCCGTTGTGGTGAGAGTCAAGGTGGGGAGCGGGGTCGCCGTCGGGATGGCCTCAAAGGTGCGCGTGGCGGCAATATTCAGGTCGAGCGTGGCCGTCGTGATGCCTTGCGGGGAGTGTTCGTCAGGTTGGGGCATTTGGGCAGTTCGCAGAACCAACGATGCCGCCCCCGCAAGGGCGAGTACGGCCAGCACCCCCGCCAAAACCGCCCGGCCTGTCAAGGCCGGACTGCGGCGGGGCGAAGCCGCTTCGGTAGGGGATTCCGGCGCAAAGGCCCGAAGATAGCGGTATAATAGGCCGTTGCTCAACGCATACTGTCCCTCGCCCGCCGCCCGTACGATTCCGCCGTATTCCAAGCGCCGCAGGGCCGATCCGAGCGCCGTTTCATCGAGGGGGCGCTCACTCTCGCGCAGGAGCCAGCGGCGCAAGTCGTCCCGACTGACGGCGGCGTTTTTCCCGGCCTCCGTAAGGGCGATCAGCGCCCGAAGCACGTCCCATTCATCGTTCGAGGCGGAGTCAAGGGCGCGTTCAAAAATGGCCGCCCCGTCCTCAAGGGCCGCCTGCGCCGCTGATTCCACCTCTGCCGGGCCGATCTCGCGCCCTCTGAACAGCAAGGCCAAATGACGGCTGATCGCCCCCAGCAAAGCCGGATTCCCGCCCGCTTGAGCGAGGGCGGCGGCGGCCCCGTCCGGGCTAAAGCGGTACTGACCAGCGGCAGCGGCTTCCAGCACGTGCAGGGCGTCCGCTTCCGAGAGGGGATCGAGCCGCGCCACCAGCAACGGGTCGCTGAACAGGGCGTGCCCCTCTAACAAGCCTTCATCGGCGGAGTCGAAGGCGAAGATCAGGGCGAAGCGCTCATCGCTAGCGGTCAGTGCAGAGAGCCAGTCGAGGATCGCGGCGGGCAAGCGTTTGCCGCGAATGGCCTCTAGCAGTTCACCCCCGTTATCGAAGATGAACACCAGCCGCCGAAAGTGCCGGATCACGTTGAAGGCCGGATCGATGTGCGTTTCGACGAACCATGCCCACACATCCGCCGCTTGCGGATCGGGCGGGGCGGCGCGGTAGAAGTCCGGATCGGCGGCGTACAAGGCCGTCCGCCCCGCCTCGACCATTGCCGCCACGATCTCAGCTTCATTGAGCGGCATCGTGGCGAGGTCAACGTACGCACACAAATCGCGGGAGTCTAGGAGCGTGGGTAAGGCACGTAAGAGGGCTGTCTTGCCCATCCCGTGCGTTCCAAAGAGGGCGAGGGCTTGCGTCCGGCGGCCATAGGCAAGGTGCGCCCGTATCGCGGTGAGGGCGTTATCGCGCCCAAAGAGGGGGATCGGCAGGTTGGCGGGTGTGTTCATGGGCGCGGAGTATACCCCACAACGGGGATGATGGGAATTGAAACGGGCGAGCCGTGTGTGGCCCGCCCGCCGAGTGTAGGTTTAGCGCGGTACGAACGGCGGGGCCGAGAGGCTCCACACGCCCGCCACCGGACGGTCTCCGGTCAGGCCAAACCCGAAGATCAAGTCTGGCAGGGAGCCAGTATGCTGGTTCTTTAGCCGGAACGTGCCCCAACAACGCCGGAGAGAGACATCATGGCGAAGATTGCTGCGATGAGGGCACGGTGAGCACGCAGCATAGCAAGTTTCCTCCACTAATTGAGGTCATCTTTAAGCATTGTGCATCAAAAACCGTTACTGTTTTTTTGCGAATGCGTTAAATTTCTGCTCAGGAGTCCCCTAAAATCTGCAAAGGACGGCCAAAGGCGGCCTCAAAAACGTCGGTGTGCAGGCCCGCCGACCAAACCTCCACCGAAATATCGGCCTCGCTATGCGGGACGAGCAATAACCGCCCATTTTGCGGCTTCAAGGTCACCTCCCGGACGGCCCCGCCCCGACTGCGATCGAGTTGTTCGGCCAAGCGGAGGATGGCCGTCATGCGGAGGAGGCGCAATTCATCGCCGGGGGCCAACGCCGGGCTGAGTTCGGCAGGGTCTGGGCGGCCCTTGCGGTGATATTTAGCCGCCAATGCCACTAGCACCAACTCCCGATGGCTAAAACCGGGCAGGCCAGAGTTGAGGATCAGGTAGTAGCTATGGCGGTGGTGGTCGTTGTAGTCAATCGTCATGCCGATGTCGTGGAGCATACAGGCCGCCCACAGCAATTCGCGTTCTACCGGCCCGTAGGTGGATTTGTCTTGGGTTAGGGCGGCCATTTGGTCAAACATGCTGAGCGAAAGGTTCGCTACGTGTTGGGCGTGGTCTTGATGGAAGTTGTACAAGTGGGCGATGTTCAGGACGCTGGCGCGGCGGACATCGGGGAAGTGGTGGGGCGCATCGGGCAGGAAGCGCTCATAGAACAAGCCCTCCCGCACACCCTGACTACACACCGTCAGTTCTGAGTAGCGCCCAAACTTCATGACCTCGTCGATCACGATGGCGGCGGCGAGGGCAATATCGGCGCGGTCGCGCTTCATGCCGATCAGGGCAGCCCGCCCCTCGACATCGAGGGGGGCCATTGCCCGCGCCAAAGAATGCACATCGGCCCGCTGTAGCGCGTACCCGTGAAGTTCTTCTATTGGGTAGTTGTGGCGTTTTTGGGCCAACCGCGCCAAATTCCGCAACGACCCGCCCCCCCCGATCAGGCGCATCCCGGGCATCCCCCGAAACCACTGATAGGGGGCCAGTTGTGCCCGAATGTAACGCCGCGTTCGTTCGACCTGTTCGGCGGGAGTGGGGGCGAAGGGGAGCCAGTCTTCGGTGATGCGGACGGCTCCCAACGTCAGCGAGACGGCCTCTTGATGGTGGCGGCCCACGACGCGGGTAATCTCTAGGCTGCCGCCGCCGATGTCGATGACGCAGCCATCTTCGAGGGTGGTGCTGTTCACCGCCGCGAGGTAGCCATAGTAGGCTTCTTCCCCCCCGCTGAGGATGCGTACTCGGATGCCCGTCTCGCGCTCCACGCGGGCGACGAACTCTGCGCCGTTGCTAGCTTCCCGAACGGCGCTGGTCGCAACGGCGATGATGTCTTGGATGCTGTTGGCCTTGCAGAAGGTGGCGTACAGTTGCATCACCTCTACCGCGTGATCCATCGCTGCTGCGCTGAGGCGGCCCGTTGCCCCCAAGCCGTGAACCAACCGTACCGTCTCGCGCACTTCATCAGTAATTTGGAAGCACTTGCCCGGCACGTAAGTGATGACGATCAGGCGGAAACTGTTTGACCCAACGTCAATGATCGCAACTTTTTCCGGCATGAGTGACCTTTCCGGTCTTAGATCGAAGGTAAAGCGCGGACGGCTTGCGGCAACTGTTCGCTCACGAGGGCGGCTAACGCCGCATAGGGGCCGGTAGCCGTGCTTGGCGCAAGGATCAGGTCATGGTGGTAGCTGCCCGCCGCCCGTTCAAGGAGCCATAAATCGGCCCCAAACCAAGGGATGTTTGGCATGTCGTCCAGCCCGTCAAAGCCAAGCTGCCGTAGGCCCGCTGCCAATGCCGTGACACGCTCCAGCGGGAGGCGGAAATCGAAGGCGAAGGGCTTCTCGGCCTTACGGTAGGCTACGTTGAGATGGGCGGTCTGTTCATTGCGCCGCCGCGTGAGCGTCGCAACCTGATCTGAGTGGCGGGCGTCGTGGTAGTGGATAGTGAGCCGGTAAGCCTCGATAACTGTGGCTTCGCGGGCCACCGATTCCAGTTCTGGGACGGCCAAGCGGAGCGCGATCAGGCGCAGGGGGGCCGATCGATGGCGGAGCACGGAGTCAGGCATGGGATACCCCCTTTCAATGGGCTAAACTGTCAAGACGATCTTGCCGAAAACATCCCCTTCGGCGAGGGCTTTTTGGGCGTCGGCGGCTTGCGCCAACGGGAACCGCTTCCCGATCACCGGCTTCAATTCGCCGCTGAAGACGAGGTGCATCACCTTCAAAAAGTCTTCGTGGGGGGCCATCGTTGAACCGATGATGCTGATCTGCTTGCTGAAGATGTAGCGCAGATCGACTTCGGCGATGGGGCCACTGGTGTTGCCGACGATGAGCAACCGCCCGCCGCGCCGCAAGCTGCGAATGCTAGCCGTGAGCGTCTCTTTCCCGACGTTATCGACCACTACATCGACGCCGCGCCGCCCCGTCAATTCAAAGACGGCCTTCGACCAGTTGCCAGAGCGGTCTATCACGGCGTCTGCACCGAGCGCGGTCGCATCGGCCAGCTTCCCCGCGCTGCCCACGACGATCACCTGTGCCCCCGCGAAGGTGGCAATCTGGATGCTGGCGGTGTTCACGCCACCGCCCGCGCCCACAATTAGGACGGTTTCGCCGGGTTGCAACTTCCCCCGTGTGATCAGGCTATGCCACGCCGTCAGGTACACCAACGAAGCCGCCGCGCCGTCTTCGTAACTCACGATCTCCGGCATTTTGAGGACGTTGCGGGCTGGAACCACCACGTATTCGGCATACGTGCCGGGCCGATGTTCGCCCAAGATGCTGAAGGTGGTACACAGGTTTTGCCGCCCGCTCAGGCAGAAATCGCACTTCCCGCAGGAAATCCCGCCGTCGATGACGACGCGATCCCCAATGTGGAGGTCGGTCACCCCGTCGCCGATCTGGTCGATGTCGCCCGCGCCGTCTGCGCCGGGGATGTGCGGCAGGTGGAGTTTAATGCCCGGCCACCCCTCCCGCACCCACAGATCGAGGCGGTTGAGGGCCGCCGCACGCAAGCGCACCCGCACCTCGCCCGCCCCAGCTACCGGATCAGGGAAATCGGTCACGTATTTTAGGTTCTCAATTGGGCCGTGTTGTTCAAAAATAACCGCACGCATCAGGGACTCTTTCTTCGTAAAGCCTTTCTGTAAACGCCCTTAATCCTACTCCCAAACGGGGAAAAGGGAAATTCCAGAAACGCCTTCACAGGGGCAGGCCACCCAGTAGGCCCCTCACGATGTGGGTAAGTTGACCAAAGAACCTGCAAGGCGTGGGAACTAGTGCTATACTTCACGAAATTTGTGCCACGTCCCAACGATGTGTGGAGACTGCAAAACGATGCGTAATTTCCAACTACTGGACGCCACGCGGATCGACTCCGGCTCCGAAAGTCTCGAAATCTACCTCAGCGCCGCCGACGATGATCGACCAATCTTGGCTATTCGTCGGGAAGGGGCGTATGTGACCCTCTCCGCCAGCTATGGCCCGCTTGAAATTGCGCTCCGCCCGCGCTATGAGGACTTCGTGCGGGCGCTCACCCGTCTGAATGTTGTTGAGGGCTTGCATACCACCCGCCAAGTCGGGACGGGGCAAGCATTTTTGGCAATGGGCCTCGCCGCCGATGAAAGTATGCTCATGCGGCTTACAATAGTTGCTGATGCAACGGGGCATCTGAGCCTAAACCTCCGCCTCACGAAAGAAGCGCGTCAGGCCGTCTTTGACTGGCTGAACGTCCCTGCTAACCAAGCCTAGCAGGAGTGGGGCGGCTATCTCACGTGCCGCCCCGCCCCCCTAGACAACGGCTTTGACCGGGGCGCGGACGCCCTGCACGTACCCCTGCGCCACCAGCAACTCAGCATTGAGGATTGCCCCGCCCGCTGCGCCACGTATTGTGTTGTGCGAAAGCGCCGCGAACTTGTAATCGAGCAGGGGGCAAGGCCGCAACCGCCCGATGGTCGTCGTCATGCCCGCCCCGTTGTCCCGATCAAGGCGGGGTTGTGGGCGGTCGAGGCCGTCGTGGTAGCGGATCACGGGGCGGGGGGCACTCGGCAAGTCCGCGATCAGGGGATGCCCCGCGTAGGACGCCCACGCGGCGAGGATTTCGGCCTGTTCCGGCTTGCGTTCCAGCCTAACGGACACGATGACGAGATGCCCGTCGAGGACAGGGACGCGGTTACAGGCCGCGCTGACCCGCATCGGGAGCCAATCGATCCCCTCGCCATTGAAGGCCCCCATGATCTTGCGGGGTTCCGTTTCGACCTTTTCTTCCTCGCCGCCGATGTAGGGCAAGACGTTATCGAAAATATCGAAAGAGGCCACGCCCGGATAGCCCGATCCGCTGATTGCCTGCATACTGACCACGCTCACCGCCGCGATCCCGTATTGGCGGAGGGGGGCCAACGCCACCACAACCGGAACCGTCGTGCAGTTGGACATGGTGACGAGCGCCCCCGCCGTCCAGCCGCGACTGCGGCGCTGAACATCGATCAGGCCGATGTGGTCGGCGTTGATCTCCGGCAGCAGGAGGGGGACATCGGGGGCCATGCGGTGGGCACTCGTATTTGAGGAAACAGCGTGCCCCCGCGCTGCAAGTTCGGGTTCAAGGGTCTTGGCCACATCGCCCGGCAGTGCCGACATGATGATCGGCGAACGGAAGGCCGCATCAAGGGGCAAGACGGTCATCGCGGCCACGTCCGGCGGGGGGGAGCCGGGCAACACCCAACGGGTCGCCTCTGCGTAAGGGCGTCCGGCGCTGCGGTCACTGGCGGCCACTTCGGCCACCCGGAACCAAGGATGCCCCGCCAGCAACTGGACGAAACGCTGCCCAACCGTGCCTGTTGCACCCAAAATCGCCACGTCGATCTTGTTCATCAAAAAAACCTCAGTGTGTACAGATTCCAATCTACAGGGCCACAAACAAAAAGACGTGGGCGGCTGCCCCACGTCTTCTCATTCTCGTTCAGTGGCAGCATACCGGAGCGCGATCACGTCTTCGGAGAGGTGTCGGGTATCGTGGTCGTCGCCATTATCATGCGCATTAGGTGTGCCACATTTTCAAGCGTAATGCGGTTTCTGATCGAGGGGAATTGTGAAAAGGCATAAACCCTTCGTTTGACCCTGACCGCTTGTCTATTTTTGACCTCAACCGTTGAGTGGAGTCATAATAGGAATCTATCATCTCCAAAAGGTGATAATCTAGAGACGCGCCGAGGGAAATGCTGCATGTCTAACCAGTCAATTGGGAATCTGGGTAATCAGGGCCTTGGCAACGAAGTTGCCATCCGAAACTACTTGCAACTGATGGCCCGCTACGAGCGTTTGATGGAGATCAGCCGCCAACTCAACTCCACGCTTGACCTCAGCACGCTCCTGAACCGGATCATTCGGGCCGCAACCGAACTCACCGATACTGAAACCGCCTCGATCATGCTGATCGATCCGAAGACCGGCGAGCTTCGCTTTGAGGCCAGCACCCAATCTGCCATGACACGTGGCGCCATGGAGGCCATCGTCGTCCCCATTGACGGGAGCTTGGCCGGGTGGGTTGTCCGCAACGGGGAGCCGAGCCTCGTCGAGGACGCCCGTAGCGACCCGCGCTTCTTCAAGGGCGTCGATGAGACCATCGAATTTGAGACGCGCAACCTGCTAGGCGTCCCGATGATCGCCCATAACAAGGTGATCGGGGTGGTGCAGGCCGTCAACAAGAAGGCGGGCAGCGTCTGGACGGAAGACGACATCAACACCCTGACCACCCTCGCTGCCCAAGCCGCTGTCGCCATCGAAAATGCGCGGTTGTTCCAACAATCTGACCTGATCGAAGAAATGGTGCACGAACTGCGCACCCCGTTGCTGGGCCTCAAGGCCAGCACGACCCTCCTTCTACGGCCCGAACTGCCCGATAACCGCCGCCGCGATATTATCATCACCATTCAGAGCGAGGCAGACCGGCTCACCCGCATGACGACGGAATTCCTCGACCTTGCAAAGCTGGAATCTGGGCGGGAGCGCCTAGACGCCGCCGATTTCGACGTGCTGAACTTGGTGGAAGAAACCGTAGAGATCGTCCGTCAGCAGGCGGCAGACCGACACGTGACCGTGCACCTTGATTGTGATCCCCTCATCCTATGGGGAGACCGCGGCAAGATCAAGCGCGTGCTGCTGAACCTGCTCACCAATGCCATCAAATACAACAAAGAGAACGGCGAAATCTTCGTAACCGTCAAAATGGGGCCGGATGGCGGGTTCGCCCGTCTTTCCGTTCGGGATACTGGGCGCGGCCTGAGCCAAGAAAGCCAACGCCACATGTTTGAAAAGTTCTTCCGTGCCTCTGAAACCTCCGGCATGACACAAGGGACGGGGTTGGGGTTGGTCATTGCGAAGCGCATCGTTGAGGCCCACGGCGGCGAGATCGGCTTTACCAGTGAATTGGGCGTTGGTACAGAATTTTGGTTCACGATCCCCCTTTCACGCACAGCGGAACAGCCTGCCCCCAAGCCGACGGAGGGCTAAATGACGATGCAGACCCAGACCCTGACGGTGATGATTGTCGATCTGGTCGGTTCGACCCAGATCGTCGAGCGCATCTCGCGGGATGTGCTGGTCACCTTGATGGAGGACATCACCCAGCCGATCCGGTTAGCGGTAGCCGAATTCGGCGGAACAATTGTTAAATTTACGGGGGATGGTTACATGGCGCACTTCCCAAGCGCTAGCGACGGGCTGCGGGCGGCGGCCCGCGTGGTTGAAGCCTTCACCGAAATGCCGATCTTGCCGCAGGGCCAGCAGTTGGAAGGGGTGCGCGTGGTCTTGCATACTGCGGATGTCATCCTCCAAGATGGAGATTTGCTGGGCGAAGGGGTGGTGACCGCCGCACGCATGGAGAAGCACGTCCCGACGAACCAAGTCTACCTGACCAGCACCGTCCGGGAATGTGCCAAAACCAGTGAATTTGAGTTTGAAGCCAAAGGCGAACTGTTGCTTAAAGGGTTGACCAATCCCGTTCGCGTCTACCGCCTTGTGACTGACCCCCTCAGCGGGGTCGAACGCGATACCTTCCTGATGGTGGCGGACTTGCTGGGCATGAGCCGCTACATGACCGAAGCCCCCGTTGAAATCGTGAACCGCCTCATGATGCGGTGGGTGTCCCTGATGCGCGATGCCTGCACCGAATATGGTGGGCGGTTGCGGTCAATCGTCGGGGATAACCTCCTCACCACGTTTGATACCGCAACGGAGGCGTATCGAGCCTTGCAACACCTCGAAGAATTGGTCGCCGCCCATAACCACAACACGGGCGCGTTACCGGCGATCAACTATTCGGCGCTGATCTGTCGGGGAGACCTCTTCGTGCTAAGTTTGGGCGTCAACGGGCCGCTGGTGAGCCGCGCTTTCCGGCTCATCAACCAGATTCCGGCGGGTATGAAGGCCGCCGAGATCGCCGTTTTTGACCATGCGGCGGGTGTTCCGCTCAGCCAATTTACCACGCAAGACGGCACGACCCTATACGTCATTGGCTAACTCAGCATCCATGATTGGCTAACTGAGCGGGGTTTTTCCTTAGAAATCCTCCCTTGCGCCCACTTTTTTCGATTGTGCCGATCAAACGCGCTATAATTTCGATAGGCATAGGTCAAAGCATAACACCATCAGCACGGGCGCGGAACCAACAATGGCAGACCCACTCATCGGGCGCAAGTTAGGCGACTATAAAATCATCGAAATGCTCGGTAGGGGCGGCATGGCCCGCGTCTATAAGGGCTATGATGAGAAGCTGCAACGATTCGCCGCGGTCAAAGTCACCAGTGTCGAATCGAGCTCCGTCGATATGGCCGAAGTGACCGAGCGTTTCTTCCGCGAGGCGCGAGCCATCGCCCGCCTGCGCCATCCGAACATCGTCGGCGTCTACCAACTGGACCAGTTCGACGACGATCAGTATTTCATGGCGATGGCCTTCATCGAGGGCCGAGACCTCCGCCAAATCCTGCGTGAATACAACGAGCAGGGCCGCCGAATGCCCGCCGAAGAAATCCTGAATATTGTATTAGGCATCGGGTCTGCCCTAGATTACGCCCATAGTCAGGGGGTCATCCACCGCGATGTCAAGACTTCAAACATCATGTTGGATAAAGACGGGACGCCCATCCTGACTGATTTCGGCCTCGTCCTCAGCGCGTGGGAAGGCACGCTCGGCCATACCTTCGGAAGCCCTCACTACATCGCCCCTGAACAAGCTGTCTCGAGCGATAAAGCCACCGCCGCTAGCGACCTATACTCGCTCGGCATCTGCACCTATGAAATGTTGGTGGGCAAAGTCCCTTTTGATGACCCCTCCGCCATGAGTGTGGCCCTCAAGCACATGCACGATACCCCGCCTTCCCCGCGGACGTTCGTCCCGACCCTTGCCCCCGCTATCGATCATGTGATCTACAAGATTTTGGATAAAGACCCTCGTCGGCGGTATGCCTCTGGCCTTGAGTTCTTTGAGGCGCTGAGCCACGCGCTGGCCGAAGATACCGACATCTTGCCACAAGCTAGCCGCCGCACGCCGGGACTTGTGCCGCGTTTGCCGTCGGATAGCCAAGTCCGCCGCGATTCGACCCCGCTGGTCCCGCCGCCCCCCCAATCTTATGAATGGGTGGAAATGGACGATGACGATAACGACAAGCGCCCAACCTACCCCGCCCCCCCTGATACGGCTTCAACGCCCCCGCCGACTAGAACCATACAACGGCGGCCCGCCCTGTTGCTGCCTATCGGGATTATTGCGGTGGCCGGTGTGTTAGCGGCGGTGGCGTTCGTGCTGTTTTCGATGTCTTCCCGCGGGGCGGTCACCCAAACCGAAACGGCGGCTGCCCTCGTCCTCGCCGTGACGGAGACAGGGGCCGTCCGGCCGACGCTCACGCCCTCCCCCCTGCCCATGACAACTGTGCCGATGAAGACAGTGCCGACGACGGCCCTTCCGACGACGATCCCCCCACGCCAGACGCCCTCCCTGCCACCAACGACTGCCGCCCCCGTTTCGCCCGTTGTGACCAGCACCCACACCCCAACCGTCATCGTGGCCCTGCCGACCCGTACCCGTACAGCGACGGCGACCCGTACCCGTACAGCGACGGTGACCCCAATGCGCTCAACAGCGACCCCCACGCCCAGCCGCACCCCAACTCCAACGCTTACAGCCACGCCGGATGGTCAGGTTTTGCTCCGTTTTGATGACGAACAGCTTGTTTTGGTGAACGTCAGTGCGGCAGATATTAACATTAGTGATCTGGTGTTCACCCGTACCGATGGCGAAGAGGCCACCTTTCCGGCGACCTTGTGGGATAATGTGCAGGCGCCCTACCCGCCGAGCCAATTGCCGCCCGGTTGGTGTTTGCAAGTCATCCGTACAGAAATCGGCCAAAAGCGGCCATTGCCCGGCTGTTCGCGCTTGTCATCGTTCCGGTTGGTGGCCCCGTCGCGGCAATTTTGGGTTGCATCGGAAGCCGTGACTTTCGCCGTCCGGCGGGGAGATCGTATCCTTGCTGTGTGTCCGATCAGCGCTGGGCAATGCGTGATCAAACTTTTCTAATCCCGGCCCCTAAAAGCGCGCCAATTGGGGCGGTGGCGGCATTCAAAACGTGCATCGCGGCGCTCACTGGTGTATGATGAAGGAAGTCCAGCCGGATGCTTTTTCCTAAACTTGGGTGGAGCAATGTCTGATAAGACCGAAAATTACCTCCAAATGCTGCTCCAGATCGCCCATCGGCTCACGACGATTGATCTGGATGAAGTATTATCAGAGACGATCAAGCTAACGACAGAAACTGTCGGCGCAGCGCGGGGGACGTTCTTCCTCTTCGACGAAGATCGGGATACCCTCCAACGTTTCATTGCCGCCCAAAACTATGATCAGGAGGCGCGCTCCGTCGTCTCGCGCACGATTTTGGGGCAAGGCTTGGCCGGGTGGGTCATGCAGAACCGCCAATCTGCCCTGATCCTCGACACCCTCAATGATCCGCGTTGGATCGTGCTGGATACGACGGCGGAGGCGCAACGAGTCCGTTCGGCCTTGTGTGTGCCCTTCTTCGTGGAGGGCGAACTACGGGGCATCATGACCCTTGAACACCCCGAACCGAACCACTTCAACGGCGAACACTTGCGCCTTGTGGAACTGGCGGCCCATCAGGTGGCAGCTAGCTTGCGGAACGCCCAACTCTTCGACCGGATTCAGTCCCACCAGCGCCAATTGCGGGCCGTGCTGGATAGCATCTCAGACGTGCTGATGGTCGTTGACCACCACCTCACCCTCAAACTGATCAACCCCGAAGCGGCGGCCCTCTTCGCCCTGACCGATGAACAACAGGTTATTGGCCGCCGTCTGGACGATCTGGCGCTGATGCTGAATAACCCCTTCTGTGAACGGTTGGCGGCCGAAGTGCGGGTCGCAATGCAATCTTCTGAAAAGAAGCGGATCGACCTGCGCGATGAACGGGCTGGGCGCGATTTTGTGGCGAGTGTGGCCCACATCCCCGATAGCAAGCCCGGCGGCAGCGAATATGTGATCGCGCTGCACGATGTGAGCGGCCTTAAAGACCTCAGCCGCCTCAAAACCCACATGATCCAGATGGCCTCGCACGATTTGAAGAACCCGATTGGCGTCTTGCGCGGCTATCTCGACATGATTCGGGACGAGATCAAGAAGGGGGCCGTGCCAGATTTGGCGTTCTTGGAAAACATGTACAAGGCCCTAGACCGGATGCAAGAAAAAGTTGTGAATATCCTCGATATTCAGCGGGCGGAAGAGGCTAAACCCCTCCGGCGCGACCTGATCGACCCCTACGAACTGATCCACGCCGTGATCGATGATATGATGCCCGCCGCCCGTTGGCACAACCAAACCTTGATCCAGAACATTCAGCCCAATTTGCGGGCGATCAAGGGCGATTTTGTCCTCCTGCGGGAGGCCATGAACAACCTCGTGGACAATGCCATCAAGTACACGCCTGAAGGCGGCACAATCACCGTGACCATGTACGGCGAAGATGAGCGCATCAGCTTCAGCGTGAAGGATACCGGCTATGGCATCCCCGCCGACCAACAGGGGAAAATCTTTCAGCCCGGGGTTCGCGTCCGCACGCCTGCGACAGAGCAGATCAGCGGGACGGGCGTCGGCCTAAGCCTCGTCAAAGAAGTGATCGAGCGGCACGGCGGGCAAGTGTGGTTTACCAGCAAAGAGGCCGTTGGGAGTACCTTCGGCTTTTGGTTGCCTATTTTGAATTAGCCTCGTCCAACACCTGCGTAGTGGCGTCCATAGAAAGGTGGCCTTCGGTGACCGACGAAACAACTCCCAAAGAAACCGCCCCTGTGGCGGACGAACAAGCCCTTGCCCCCGCCCCAGCGCCGGATTTCACCCCAGCGTTGGATTCTGCGCCGGAGCCGGACTTCTTCCCCGAAATGGCGATTTTTGAAGATGATGAACTTGTGCCAGAACCGCCTCCCGATTCTGCCCCCACGACGGCGCTAGAGGTGGCCAACCCACATGTTCAGCACGCTTATTCCGCACAGGCCTTCCGCTGCCCGCGTTGTGGCTCCACCAACCTTGCCGATGGCATGGTGGTCGATTTCGGGGGGGATAAGTTTGAACAAGTCCGGTTTGCCCTGAAGCGCTATTCGTTGAGTTGGCTGAATTCACTGTTTAACGTGCGCCCTTGGCGGCGGTTGCTCCGCCTTGATGCAGTTGCCTGCCGCGATTGTGGGGCCGTTACGCTGACGGTAGACCCCGCCGTGTTGCGCCGGGCCGAAAAGTACCGGGACTAACCTTGCCGTGAACCTGCACGAATACCAGTCCAAGGCACTGTTCGCCCGCTATGGTATTCCCACGCCCGGCGGCATGTTGGCAACCGGGCCGGGCGAGGCCTACGAGATCGCCCGTGAATTGGGCGGGGCCGTCGTCGTTAAGGCCCAAACATTGGCGGACGGGCGGAGCATGGCGGGGGGGATCAGGGTCGCCCGAACCGCCGACCAAGCCCGCCTCATGGCTGAGGCGATTTTGGGGATGCTGATCGGTGGCCAGCGCGTCCACAAAATCCTGATCGAACCCCTTCTAGAATTGCGCCAAGAGTTCTTCTTGGGCGTCAGCAACGACCGGGCAGCGGGCGTCCCAGCCCTTATGGCGGTTGCCGGGACGACGGGGACGGGCAAAAGCCGCAATACAGGCCGTATAGTTCATGAACTGGTTGACCCCCTGCTCGGCCTGCGCGATTATCAAATCCGCAACCTCATCTACACGTTGGAAATGCCCTCGGAAATGTGGCGCCCCTTCGCCGACATTGCCCACAAACTTTACCGCTGCTTTGACGAGTGCGACGCCACAGTTGCTGAAATTTCGCCGCTAGCCCTGACCAAAACGGGTAGCCTGTATGCGCTCGATGGCAAGATTACCCTCGACGACAATGCCCTCTACCGCCACCCAGACTTGGCCGAAATGCGCGATCTACAAGCCGAGCCGCCCGAAAGCACCCGCGCACGCGGGGTCGGGCTAGAATACGTGCAGCTGGATGGGCAGATCGGGTGTGTGGCGAACGGGGCGGGCCTTGCAATGGCCACGATGGATGTTGCGCATGATGTGGCGCTGAAGTTGGGGATTGTCGGCGGCTTGGCCTGTTTTGTCGATATTGGCGGCGGGGCGCGGGCCGACAAGGTCGCGGCGGGCATGAACATCATCGCTAGCGACCCCCGCGTCCAAGCCATCATCTTCAACATTTTTGGCGGCATCACCCGCTGTGATGAGGTAGCGCGGGGGATTTTACAGGCCATCCCGAGCATTCCGCCCAGCTTGCCCGTGATTGTCCGGTTGGCCGGAACTAATGCGAAGGCGGGCCGGGCCATCATCGACGCGGCGGCGTTGCCCAATTTACAAAGCGCGGCAGGGGTTACAGAAGCAGCGGAAAAGGCTTTCCGCGCCGCCCGAGAAAGTGCAGACGGACGATGAGCCTTTTCATCAACCGCCATACCCGCGTCATTGTGCAAGGCATCACGGGCCGCGAGGGGCGCTTCCACACCGCCCAAATGATCGCCGCGGGGACGAATATTGTCGGGGGCATTACCCCCGGCAAAGGCGGCGAGTGGCTGGAGGGCGTCCCCGTCTTTGAATCGGTGCGAGAGGCGCAATATACCACCGGTGCGCAGGCCAGCGTGATTTTTGTTCCGGCCCGCGCCGCCACCGACGCCATGATCGAGGCCGTTGATGCGGGCCTCGAGCTGATTGTGTGCATCACCGAAAACGTCCCCGTGCGGGATATGCAGCGGGTGCGGCGGTATTTGGTCGGGCGGAATAGCCGCATCGTCGGGCCGAGTTCGCCGGGGGTGCTGGTTCCGGGCGAAGCGAAGTTGGGCATTATCCCCACAGAGATCGCCATGCCGGGCAATGTGGGCGTCGTATCGCGGTCTAGCACGTTGCTGTACGAGGTCGTAAACGCGCTGACGGCGCGGGGCATCGGGCAGAGCATCTGCATTGGCTTGGGCAGCGATGCCGTGATGGGCACGACCTTCGTCGATGCGCTCGCCCTGCTGGAAGAGGACGCCGCCACCGATAAGATCGTGCTGCTGGGGGAAATCGGCGGGCGGGCGGAAGAAGCCGCCGCCGCGTACATCCGCGAACACCTGACGAAGCCCGTGACCGCCTATATTGCCGGACGTACCGCGCCGGAAAACAAGCGGATTGGGCATTCCGGCGCGGTGATCGAAAACGGGGTCGGCGGCTATACCGACAAGATCAAGGCGCTAGAGGGGGCGAACATCCGCCTTGCCCACCACTTGGAACAAATCGCCGAGTTGGTGTAAACAAAAAAGCCACCCCTTCGGGCAGCTTTTCAGTATAGCAGTGGCGGTAGGCTACTTCAACGACTTCGGGTCGAAGGCGTCGCGCAGGCCGTCGCCCAAGAAATTGATGCCCAACACCGTCAGCAGGATGAACACCGCTGGGAAGAACCAGTACCACCACGCCTCCTGCAAGATGTAACTGACCGCCTCGTTAATGATGTTCCCCCACGTGGCGGCGGGCGGGCGCACCCCGATGCCCAAGAAGCCCAAGTACGCCTCTAGCAGGATGGCTCCCGCCACCCCCAACGTCGCCGAGACGATGATCGGGGCGATGCAGTTCGGCAACACATGCCGGAAGATGATCCGGCTTTGGGTCAGGCCAATTGACCGGGCGGCGGTGATGTATTCTTGCTCTTTGACGGAGAGCACCACTGAACGCACAATGCGCGAGACGCGCATCCAACTGGTGACGCCGATCACCAGCACGACAATGAGCGTGCCATCGGCGAAAATGTTCCACGTCGGGCCGAAGATTGCCCGTAGCCGATCTGGGTTGGAGAGCGCCTTGATCGCCACCAGCGCAAAAAACAACTGTGGGATGCTCAACATCGCCTCGGCGAGGCGCATCAGCAGGATGTCCACGATTCCGCCCAGATAGCCTGCCAACAGCCCGACGAGCGTCCCTAACATGATCTGGACGATGGCCGCCGTCACCCCGATGAACAGCGAGACTTGCCCACCGTAGATAGTACGGGCGAACACATCCCGCCCGATGGCGTCCGTCCCGAAGAGAAATTCGGCAGAGGGGGCGGAGAGCTTGCGGGAGGGGTCGTTAAAGGTCGATTGGCTGATCGGAATCAGCAGCGATCCGATAGTGACATATAAAACGACCAACACCAATAAGCCCGCCCCGACCATTGCCATGCGGTGCTTGCGCAAGCGGCGGAGGCTCCGCTTTAGGTTGGATTCGCCGGCAGCTGTCTCTTTTGCCTTGAGGGTGAGAATTTCCCCTTCTCGGCGGAGGTTTTCGCTCGTTGTCGTCATAGCCGTACAGCCCTACTTCTCTTGGGTTTAGTTATAGCGGATACGGGGGTCAAACCACGTGTAGACAATGTCGGTGAGTAGCTGGAAAACGACTACCGCCACGGAGAGGAGCAACAAAACCGTCATCAACACAGGCACATCGGCACGGTCTAGGCTCTCAATGAACAAGCGGCCCATGCCCGGCCACGCAAATAACTGCTCTGTGACGACAGCGCCCGCCAACAGGAAGGGTAAATCTAGCCCGATGAGGGTCACAAGGGGCAGGGCGGCATTTTTGAAGGCGTGGCGGCGGACTACCGCCCCCTCTCGCAGGCCCTTAGACCGGGCCGTACGCACATAATCCGCGCTCATGACCTCCAACATGGAAGACCGCACGAAGCGCACATAACCTGCCAACTGAATGGCGACAAGGCAGGCAACGGGCATCGCCATATGCAGAATCAGGTCGCCAAAGCTGCGATCCCCGCCCGCCGTATACATGCCGCCAATAGGCAAGGCGGGCCACCCCCATCGGGTAAATTGCAAGCCCAAAATATAAATCAGGCCCAAGCCGATGAAGAAGATCGGCATCGAAAAGAAGAAGAACGATAAACCTGTAATGAGGTTATCAAAAAATGAGTACTGCCGGACAGCGGAGAATATCCCAATCAGAATGGCCAGAATAACGGTGAGAATGTAGGACGGAACCATCAAAACCAGCGTGTTGGGAAGGCGCTCTTCGATGCGCGTCCATGCGGGTTGGCGCGTCACGAAAGACAGGCCCAAATCTCCCCGCAAGACGCCGCGCCGCCGACCGGGTTCGTAGAGCGTCCCGTCACCCTTCACATCGACGAGCATCCAATCGTTGCCGATCAGCCAGACGATGTACTGTTCGATGGGGGATTTGTCTAGCCCCAGACGGCGGGCGATCTCCTCGCGCTGCTTGGCGGTTGGCCGCTGGCGGGTTTCGGCGAACACGGCAAGGGGGTCGCCGAGCGCGTTTGTGAGTAGGAACAAGATGAAGCTGATCAGGACAAGCTGCGGGATTGACTGTAGCAACCGACGTGAGATGTAACGTATCATAACCGCCTAGATATTCCCTACCACGCAGAGGCTTGGTAAAAAAGGCGGGCGGCGAAGCCACCTAGAGGTATTCCGCCACCCGCCCAGTGATGCTAGAAACCGATCAGGGTTACTTCAGTTCCCAGTTTAGGATGTCGAACCACAGGTTGCCGACGCCGGAGCCGATCTTCGGGCTGGCAGCGAACTTGGCATTGTTGTAGGCGTAGATGTCGCCCCGCGGGAACAGGATGATCACTGGCATTTCGTCTTTGACGATCTGCTGGATCTTCTTGGCGGCAGCGGCGCGTTCCTCCGCGTTCAGGGACTTGCGGGTAATTTCAGCCGCCTTGTCCAGTTCTTCAGAGCAGAAGCCCGTGAAGTTCTGGCCGCCTTGGTTGGCGTCCGAGGGGATTTGGTTGCACGCGAAGGCTTCGTTGACCGTCACGTTGGCGATGTTCGTCAGGGCAGTGTTGTTGGCATACTCGGCAATGTCGTATTCGCCAATGGCGTTGATGCCGCCCGCGTTGAACGCGCCAAAGTATTCAGAGGCCGGGTAGTTTTCCAGCACAGTCTTCACGCCAACGGCGGCCAATTGCTGCTGCACAACGGCCTGAATTTCCTTACGCCAACCGGCAGTGGTGGAGCTATAACGCAGTTCGAGCTTGACGCCGTCCTTCTCACGGACGCCATCCGCGCCCAGCTTCCAGCCCGCTTCGTCTAGCAGGGCGGCAGCCTTCGCCGGGTCGTGTTCTACGAAGCCCAGTTCCTTATCTTCAAAGGGGGAGAGGGCATAGATGCTGTCGGAGACGACGACGGAGTCGGCCAACAGGTCACGCACGATGGCACGGCGGTCAAGGGCCAAACGGATCGCCTCGCGCACCTTCCGATCCTTCAGGGCCGGGTGGCCAGCGCGGGGATGTTCTTCGCCGCGTACGTTCAGCCACAGGCTCTCGATGTACCCACCGAACACAGACACAACGTTGATGTCTGGGCTGAGCGCCTTAACCTTGACGGTATCGCCCTGACCGAGGTTCGGTACGAAGTCTACTTGGCCAGCGCCCAGCGCGGCGTAGGAGGCTTCGGGGTTGGGGAAGAAGCGGATCACGATGTTGCTGATCTTCGGCGCGCCCAAAACGTAGTTCGGGTTGGCTTCAAAGGTCATGGATTCGCCACGCGTCCAGTTCTTGAGCACATACGGGCCGCTGAAGACGGTGGGGTTCTGGTTTTCGGGGGCTTGCTCCAAAGACTGGTTGGCTTCCCACACCGGCTTGAAGATGTGGGCGGGCAGAATCTGGGAGATGCCGGGCGACCCCGCGATGTCTTCAGGGAAGGGCTGCGGCGACTTAAACTTCAGGGTGAAGGTCGTTTCGTCTACCTTAGCAACGGATTCCAGCACTTCGGTGATGGTGCCGCCCTGTAGGTAGTTGTTCTTCTTGCCTTCCATGATCATCTCGTAGCTGAAGACGAGGTCATCGGCGGTCAGGGGGGCGCCGTCGCTCCACTTGAGGCCGGGCTTCAGCTTGATGGTGTACTGGGTGTAGTCAGCGCTGATGCCACCATTTTCAACGGTGGGGATTTCGGCGGCCAACACCGGCACGGCTTCCAGCGTATCGGTGTAGTGCCACAGGGAGGCCTGCACGAGGTCGATGGCCCATTGGGCGAAGGCCATGCTGCTGTACATGCCGTTCATGTTGTCGGGTTCTTGGGCGAAGGCAACGGTAAGGGTCTTACCCTGCGCATTAGCGACAGGGGCAGCCGCGAAGGCGAAGGCCATGCTGAAGGCCACCACCAAGGCGAGCAGCGCACGAACACGGGAAGTGATCTTCATATCCTATTTAGCTCCTCAAAACGGTGCGAGTGTTCTCAAATTTTTGTCTCTCGCGGACGGGGTTAACATATACATCACGAATAAATCTTACGCAAGGGTTGTCAACAATTTGTTGAAAGGTGTAGACCACGCTGTTTAGGCTGCAATAGGCTGCTTTACCGTGCCAATACATGAGGGGCGGCTAAGTCCGACACAATGGCCGCCAGATTCTTTTGTAGAATATCACCAAACCATAGGTAAGAAGGGTTTAAGGTCGCTTATGAAACGTATTTTGGCGGCAGTGTTTGCCGCAATGCTTGTGCTGGGGGGGATCGCCCTTGCGATCCCCGTCAATGCTCAGGGGAACGCTACCCCTACCCCCCAACCGACCCCCAGCGGGAACGGCGGGAACGCCACATGGACGGTCAACAGCATGACCTTCACCAGCAACTACCCCAAGGGGTTTGAAATCAAAGTCGAGGCCGAATCGAGCGCGGGGAAGATCACCAGCGGGCTAGGCTTTTGGCGGCATACCGCCGTTGGTTCCCGCACGCGCCGCCCCGTCGTCGTCGCTGAGGACGGCAAGAGCGCCGTTGCTCGCTACGTTCCGGCGGGGGGCGGCTTTCCCCAATGGGTCGGCATCGAATACTGGTTTGTGCTGACCGATGAGGCCGGCAACACCTACGAAACGCCCCACGCGATGGCCGAATACGAGGACAACACCCGCAACTGGACGCGCATGGAATCCGACGACATCATCATTGTGTGGGAGGAAGGCGTCCCTGATGAGATCGGCCCAGAGACGATTGATGCGATGCAGAAAGCCCGCCGCTTTTACCAGCGCCACTTCCCGCGCCCGCTAGGGTACAAACCACGTGCCATCGTCTTCTCCAGCTATCAGACTTGGGAAGAGACTCGGCCCGGCGTCAGCACCTCGGCGGGGGGGGTACGGACGGTAGGCAGCACGGACGACGTGTGGGGGACGACGGTACAAGTCTATGTGCCCGGCTTTGTGGATGTCCGCGAGACGGCGTATGGCACGATCCCGCACGAAGTGGCCCACCTATACCAAACCCCTAACGGCATCAACCTCAGCCGCCAGCCGTTCTGGTTCGTGGAGGGGCACGCCACCTTCTTTGAACTCACCCCGCGTGACCGTATAGTGAGCCGAGTACGCGGCTTAGCCATTCAGGGCACATTGCCGACCCTGCAAGGCGGCGGGCCGAGCGCACGTGGGGCCTTCGCCCGCGATGCCTACGACATCGGCTACATGTTCTTTGAGTGGTTAGTGCAAACGCACGGCGACGATGCGTTGTTCCGTATGCACGAGGTCTTGGTGCGGGGGCGGCCTTGGCAAGAGGCGCTCCAAACGGTGACGGGCATGAATTTCTTGGATCAGGAAGTCGCCTTCCGGTCTTGGCTAGGGGCGCGGAACGCCGTCCCACCGACGCTGGTTCCTGAACCAACATTGTTCTTCTTCCCCTCCCCCACCTACGAACCGACGCCTAAGCGCTAGGCCTTACACAAAAACCCCCTGCCCAAGTGGGCAGGGGGACTAAGTAGGGAATAAGTAGAGGGGTTCGCTTACTGGCCAGCTGCGGTCTTACTGGCCGGATACAGTCGGTAGCCCAGCGGCTGACCATTCGCGGATGCCGCCCGCAACGCTCGTCACGTTGGTAAAGCCAGCCCGCTTCAAAATATCGCGCCCTTCTTGGCTACGGTTTCCCGAACGGCAAATGACCACCACTTCCCGATCCTTCGGGACTTCTGCCACCCGCGCCGCCAACTGCCCCAACGGGATCAGCGTTGCGCCCGGCACATGGATTTCTGCCCACTCATAAGGTTCGCGCACATCGAGCACAAACGCACCGGAGTCGCGCTTGGCGGCGGCTTCGCGCACCGAGATTTCGGCGGGCAGGCCGTTTTGAACGGCATTTGCAGCACTGACGGGGGCGGCGTTCCGCCCCCCGATCAGCACCACGCCGCCGATCACGGCGAGAGCCAGCAGCACAATCCCGACCCATAACGCGGCGGGTGGCTGTTGCCGCTTCTGCACGTTTTGCGGCTTCGCCGATTGGTTTTTCAGGGCAGGGGCGTTCACCTTCGCAGGTTTAGTGTTCTTCTTGCTTGCCATCTCAGGGTGGTCCTTCATGTTTCACGATAACGGTTGGCTAGGCACGTCTTGCTTGGGGAATGGGGCCAACACACGGTTGGCGCTAACTCCGGCGTAGCCCTCAGCCACCGCCCGGCGCACAGGTCGGGGCGCCCGCCGCCACCGACCCGGCGTTGCTGCTGGAACGGTTGGTATTGGCGATCTTGGAGAGCTTCTTCTTGACCTTCTCGCTATCACATTTTGGGCAACGCACGGGAGAAGTGTCGCTAGAACGCACCAGTTTTTCAAAATTTTCGCCACAATCTGGGCAGGTGTATTCGTAGACAGGCACAGTTTTAGGCTCCCTTTACCTCAGTGTTTTGGGCAGTGAGCAAGGCCGCGACTCGCTCAAGTTTGGCACGGGCTTCGGCAGCGATGGGTTCAAGGTCGGCGTGGGCCATCATGCCCATCATGGCGAGGGGGTCTACAAGGCTGACTTCGGTTAAGTTATCCGCCACATAAGAGACGGTCACATTGCAGGGCAGCAACAGCCCAATCTGCGGAGCGATGCTCAGGGCGCGGTGGGCTAAGACCGGATTACACGTCCCCAAAATCTTGTAGGGGCGGAAGTCTACGTCAAGTTTCTGCTTGAGCGTCTCGCGCACGTCGATTTCAGTCAGGACGCCGAACCCCTCTGTACGGAGGGCCTCCGTCGTACGGGCGATGGCCGTTGGGTAGTCCGCTGTGAGGCGAACAGTGATTCCGAGTGTGGGCTGGTCGGTCATAGGTTACTCAGTAATGACTCAGTGACGCTGGCTTTCCGGTTCAAAATCCCCGCCCCCTTGCTGAACGGGGGCGGGAAAAGGAAGGAGAGGAAATCTCGTATCTACGTTAGCCCTACTCTACACCCTTCCCCCCCTTGCCGGATGCCCCCAATCGCTTATAATCAGCTATAAGTAAAATTAATGCCACAGAGGGGTCGGCCCGATGCTCAGCCTACACAAGTTAGAAATCTTCAACACCGTGATCGAAGAGGGAAGTTTCAGTAAGGCCGCTGAACGCCTCCTCCTCACCCAATCTGCCGTGAGCCAGCACATTCAGGGCCTAGAGGCCAAACTCGGCACGGTGTTATTTAACCGCGAACGGCGCGGCGTCACCCTCACCCCCGCAGGAGAGACGCTGCGCGACTACACCCGCTGCATTTTGCGCCTGCTCGCCGAAGCCGAAAGCGCCATCACCAACGTTGAACACCTCTCAAGCGGGCACATCCGCATCGGGGCGACGCCCGGCGCGGGCATGTACCTATTGCCGGAATGGTTACGGGCCTTCCAAGCCCGCTTGCCAAAGTTAGCCGTCTCCATCACAACGGACGTGACCGACCAGATCGCCAAAGAACTCATCGGCGGCGGGCTGGATATTGGCCTGATCGAAGGCGAATTAGACGACGAACCCCGCCTCGCTGGGCTGAACCTTGACGAAATCGACCAATTGCTGATCGTCGGGCGCGATCATGCGCTCTTTGGCCAGTCCAGCGTTCCTGTCACCGCGCTAGACGGGCTGGCCTTCATTGCCCGCCCGCGCAAGAGCCACTCCCGCCAGTGGTTTGACCGTACCTTACGTCGGGCCGGAATTGTGCCGCGTGTGGTGGCCGAACTGGATACGCCGGAGGCCATCAAACAGGCCGTGATCGCGGGGGTGGGGGTGGCTTTACTGCCTGCTTACGCCGTCCGTTATGAAGTGCGGGCAGGACTCGTCAATGCCATCCCGATCACGGGGGTGGCGTTGCGGCGGGCGCTCCGGTTGGTGTGGCGCGCCGACGAGCCGTTTAGCGCCGTTACCCGCGCCTTCCTCACCTACCTCTCGGAGCCGTACCCGCAGCTGCTCTCGCTGCAAATGGGTGGTGCACAAGTGCTGGCCGAAGCCCGCGCCCGTCGTTTCGGTCAGGGGGCGCGATAGTTAGTAAACCGTTTGATAGGAGATCGAAATAGCCGATTAGGGTATCATTAGGTAAGATATAGAGACTTTGACAAAACGTCAAAAACATAAGGAATCTTTTGACGATGGCCATTCGGATTACATGGTTTGGACATTCGGCTTTTCAGCTCGAATATGACGGCACGACGCTCTTGATCGACCCCTTCCTTTCAGGCAACCCGCTCAATGTGGCTGACCCGGACTCGTTGACCCCGGATTACATCTTGCTCACCCACGCGCACAGCGACCACTTGGGGGATACGGTTGCGATTGCCCAACGGACGGGCGCAAAGGTGATCGGGGTGTGGGAAGTTCATGCGTGGATGCAGGCGCAGGGTATTGAGAACACGCACCCGCAGAACGTTGGCGGCGGCTTCCGGCATCCCTTCGGCCATGTGAAGTTCGTCCGGGCCGACCACTCGTCGTCGTTCCCCGACGGCACGTACGGTGGCTTGGCGTGTGGGATCGTCCTCACCCTAGACGCCTACCGGCTGTACTTCGCGGGGGATACGGCCTACTTTTCGGACATGGCGCTCATCGGCAACATGGGCATCGACTTTGCGGCGCTGCCCATCGGCGATAACTTCACGATGGGGCCATCGGAGGCGGTAGAAGCAACGTTGCTGATCCGTCCCCGTACCGTCTTCCCCATTCACTACAACACTTTCCCCGTCATTCAGCAGGATGCGGGGGCGTGGGCGCAACGCATCACCAACGAGACGGACGCCCGCCCGATCATCGTCGATCCGGGCGGGTCGTTTACGGTAGAGGGGGCGGCCTAAGCGGGGCGAACAACGGCAAAAATCCCCGCCGCAAAATTCGATCCCGCCTATCGATGGGGTAGCCATACGCGCTGCGAAGGGCGTGGGCGGCCAACACCCACGCCCGGCGGCGGTCTTCCCCCGCAACCCCACGTACCCGCGCCAAACAACGCGCCCATGCCGCAAAGAACGCGGCTGGATCGGGGTCTAAGGCATGGTGGATCAGGCGCTTGGGGAGGATCGTCTGAAAGTCTACGGGGGTGGTGGGGGTGCGGAAATTCGTCCCGAAGACCAGCGCCCGATGTGCCAGCCCCCCGCCAACTTTTTCGTACACATCGAAGGCCACCCACCGCCCGGATGGGGTCGATGTGCCCTCGATCAGGATGCCGCCGGGCCGGAGGGCTTCCCCCATTTGGGCCAGTGCCGCCCCTACCGCCGACTCCTCGTACTGCCGCAAGACGTTGTAAGCCCGAATCACGGCCACTGTGCCTGATCCGGTATGGTCGGCCACATTGAAACCGCCCAGTTTGAAGTCTAGGGCGGGCGGGGCGGCATAGGGCAGGGCCGCTGCGACCCGTTCGGGGTCGATCTCAAGGCCGAGAACGCGCAGATCAGGGTTGAGAGGGAGCCAACGCGCCCGCATTTCGAGGGTCGTCCACGCCGCCGCCCCATACCCCACGTCAACGACCAACGGGCGAGGGCCATGCAAGACGTTTGCCAATGCCACTGCAACATACACATCAATTTGGCGCAGGCGGTTGAGGGCGGTTTTGCCGCGTGTCGGCTGCCCGATGGGGCGTCGGCGGGGCATTGGTGGGGCACTGGAACAGACTAGGTGGTTGCGCCGCCCTGCGTGAACTGATTTCGAAGCGTCTCGACGGGCAACACGAACGGCCATTCGTCCAGCACCTCCCCATCGGGACTGATCAGGTAGTAGGTGGGGGTGACCCGTCCGTTGAGGCGCAAATACAGGGTGCGGCCCGGCTCGGTATGAACGTTGAGGCGGTAGACGGTGAGGTTATCCACTTGCCGGAGTTGGTCAGTACGTTGGCCGGTCATCATGCACAGGGGGCAATACGTGCTCTCTAGGCTGAGCAAGGCGTACCGCCCGCTCATCTGGATTTCGGCGATCAGCAGATCGGCGCTTGGGGTGGGGGGGCGCGGTAGACGCGGACGGAAATACCGCCATGCCCCGATCAGGACGGCAACCACCCCTAAAAACAGGATGGCATCCAGCACGGCCAACGAATCGATGCTGAGCAGGATCAGCGCCGCGACTATCAGCACTATCGCCACCAGCAGATAGCCATATATGTTCACGTAGAATGCCTGACGGGGAAGTTTTTTGAGCAGTCGGTTCATGGTGCACCTCATGGTTAACCCTCCCCAGATTATAGGCGAATCAGAAGTTCGCGCTTTGGGCGAACAAAAAGGCCCACCTGATGGGCGGGCCAAGCTGAGGGGCCTGGATTCGAACCAAGACTGGCAGGGCCAGAACCTGTAGTGCTGCCGTTACACCACCCCTCACTATACATGGATAGCTTACCACAACTTGCCGTATCCGGCAAGATCGGGGTTTTGGGAAGCCGACAGAACAAGGTCTACATGTCGTCGCCGTCGTCTTCTACAAATTCTAGGGAGGGTTGCGGTTGCGTCCGGCGGCTTGGGCGGCCCGACTCTGGCGCGGGGGTTTGCAACGTGGCGCAATACGGGCACAAGTTCCACGCGATTTCGAGTAATTCGCCGCATTGGGTGCATGGCTTTTTCAGGCGGGTGTGGCAATACGGGCAGACTTGCCAGCGGCTGTTGGAAGGCCGCCCGCAACCGGGGCACACCGGCTTCTCTTCGATGCCCTGCAACAAGGCTTCTTCTTCAAGAGAGCGCTCATAGGCCTCTGCCAACGTCTCACGCGGGCGCAAGAGCAGGTACAGCATCAGGCCGAAGACGTGCAACACCCCGACCATGCCCGCCGCAGCGATCTGGGCGAGGCCATCCCGCGAACGGGCGCGGGCATCCCGCAGCGTCCATAGGATCATGCCGAGCCATGTCGCGGCAAAGACGGCCCCCGCCGCCCCCGCAAGGAATAAGACGAACTGGCTAACGCCCTCAAAGAGTTCCATCTGGAATGCTGCCCGCCCAACTTAGTCGAAATTGGGGGGAGTATAGCGCAGGCCAGAAAATCCGCACAGGCAGGCGGCTCATCACAATCCCGTTTCAGAGGGCGAATCGCGGGTATAATAAGGGTGTCTGACTGTGCGGGCCGCCCCACACGGCCCCGAAAGTGCACCGTAGGCGCAAGAAAGATGGCCCCCCATGCGTCATTTCTGGCTCTTGTTGGCCCTGATCGTCATTGCAGGGTGTGGAGGAAACGCGCCCCTTGCCCAAGCCCCCACTGCGCTCCCCATCCAAACCCGTGTGATTGTAACCCGCCCGCCGCGCACCCTTGAGGCCGCCCCCACTGATACCCCCCGCAGGGCCATTGCAGCGACGGCGACCCCGCGCCCGACCCTCCCCTCCATCGATCCCACACTCGTCGCCAACACCCCCAACCCGACGGCTGCCGCTGCCTTGCCTGCCGCCCCAACGGGGGCATTCACCATCGACGGGGTAACGGCCAAATTCCAGCAGCGTCGAATCACCTTCATCCTGCGCTTCACCCCAGTCACGACGGTGGCACAAGCGGCGGCGTTGGTCTACCGCTACCCGCTGACGGGCGCAGAAATGCGCTGGGACGTGCCAACCCTCCCGCCCCAAAAACTCGGCGTGCAAAGCCCGGCGCTCGAACACTCTTTCAGCGTCGATAAGCTGCCGCCGCTGGAATACAACATCGAATACCACTGGGAATTCGCCCTCGAAGACGGCAGTGTCATCAAGACCGAAGACTACACTTTCACCCTGACGGAAGCCATCACTGCTGAGCGCCGCGACGACCTGCCGATCATTGACGCCAAGACCGATTACACCAGCGAATTTCCGCGCCGTTCAATCTTTCGGGTGACACTCACCCCGCCGGAGCCGATCCAGTTTGCGCGCTTCTTTTTCACCCAGAACAGCGGCATCACCCTCAACGATTACCGTGTGAACGTCCCGACGAAGAAGCAGGGTGAAGCGATCAGCCTTGAGTTCGTCTGGAGCAACGAACTCGGCGTGCAAATCCCTTGGCAGAAGTTTGAACATTGGTGGGTGTTCACCTTGCGGAGTGGGCGCATCGTCCGCACGGCCAACGCCTACGACGAATACGCCGACAACCGCTACCACAAATGGGATCGGACGGTCACCAAGCGGGGGGCATTATTCACCTACAGCCTGCCCCGTAAAGATGTCAACGTCCTCGCCGCCGCCCTTGATCGGGGCATCGAGAAGCTAGAGCGCGCCTTCGGCTACAAGATGCGGTATGTTCCCCATATCGTCGTGTATAACTCCCAGCGCGATTTTGAAGACTGGGCGCCGCCGACCCTCTCGGAGAATTTCATCGGGCTGGCGAGCGGGCGCTGGGGCGGGGCTGTCGTCGCCTTCTACAACTCCATCAGGTTCACAGGCTATTCGATCATCATTCACGAATTAACGCACCTGTTCCAGTACCAATCGATCCGAGATGACGACGTGCCGCAGTGGTTTGTAGAGGGCACGGCCCGCCTCATGGAGGAAGAGACCAATCTGGTGGAGCAAGAGCAGGTCGTCCGGCGCATCGTAGCCCGCTACGGCCCGCCCGATCTGCGCTTCCGCGTGCCCGCCCGCCCGCCGGACGGCAGCGGAATCCCCTACCCGTACTACATCGGCCCGACGGTGATCGACTGGTTGCAGAAAAATCACGGGGCGGACGTGCTGGTACGAATTCACCGCGCCCTCGCCCGCGATATTCCGTTTTGGGACGCGATCAAAATGGCGACGGGCCTCAGCCCGGAGCAGCTGAATGCCGGTTGGACGGCGTGGATCACGAAGTAAGCGGGCTAGGTTGATCAGGAGGGGTGTAGGGACGCTACACCCCTTTGAGCGCGGGGCGTTACATCCCGCCGAAGTCCAGTTCGTAATCGCGCCAGACGCTGTGAATGTGCGTGCCGCTGTTCCGGCTGTTATCGAACTCCAGCAGGAAGGTTGGCCCCTGTAGGCGGTAGTAGTGCGGCTTGCGGGGTTCTAACGCGCCCGCCCAACCAAACGTCACCCCGCCCATGCCCGCCGCCTTGATCCGATCCAGCGCCGCCTTTTCGATCTCGGCGGGCAGGTTGGCGAGGTACGTGGCAATGATCTCGTCGATCAGCTTTTGCTGGCCTGTCCCTAAGGCTGCGTAACTCATCCCGACGGGTTCGGGCGGAGTGGGCACGCGGTCACGGTTACCCGTCACCAGATTGGTCAGACTGCGGGCGCTGAAAATCGCCTTAGCCTTGTCCGCATCGTTGAGGGACGTGACCAATTCGCGGGCGGCCTGCTCCTCACGCGGCATAGCGATCAGCCCTTTGGGCGTCTCCGTAGGCCGCGCCCCCAAAAAGAACGGCGTCATGAACACCGTCTCGCCCACGATGGTAAACTGGCGGGAGAGGTGATGGCCCTCCATCCGCCAGCCCCACGTGCCGCCTTTTTCGGGCCTGCCGAACACGGTAAAGTACAGTAAATCGGGGTCTTGGTTCAAGTCCTTTTGCAACGAGATAATGTCGAGGGCCTTTTGGTAGCCGTAGGCGGACGTGCTGGCCTTCAGCAGGTTGAAGGCAGCGGGCCGTTGGGCTTGGCGCATCAGGGTGAGGGGCAGGCCGTTGCGCGGAAAGGCGGCGGGCGTCGTCCAATGCCAACGGAAGCGTTCGCGGGCGGCGAAATCGTAGGTGGCCCGCGCCCGCTGATCGGCATCTAGGCCGTTCAGGAAGGCGTTGGCAGCGTCGGCCATCGCCTCGGCAAGCGGCTTAGCCGTCTGAAGGGTCGAATCGGCGGGGGCGGCGGGGGCGCCCTGCGCGAAGGCCGTCCGATGGCCTGCAATTCCGGCGAGCGCAGCAACCGCGCCCAATTTGAGCATACGGCGGCGGGAAATTCGGTTCATGGGAAGTTTCCTTATCCTTGCTTTGCAATAACTTATCAGAGAATGCCCGCCTGAAAACGAAAAAGATCATGAGAATAATCCCATCTAGCGAGGACGTCCCATGCGGCATATTGCCCTACACATCGTGACCTACAACAGCGCCGCCGTGATCGGGGCGTGCGTGGAGGCCGCCCGCGCCCAGACCGCCCCCAACTGCCGGATCACCCTCCGCGCCTATGACAACGCCTCGTCAGACGGCACGCCGGACGTGTTGCGGGCGCTCGACGTGCCCTTCACAGCGGGGGGGCATAATGTGGGCTATGCGGGCGGCCATAACGCCCTGATTGCGACGATGACGGCCACCGACCCCGCCGATTACGTCCTGACCCTCAACCCCGATGTGTGGTTAGCGCCCGGCTACGTAGCCGCCATGACCGCCGCCCTCGACTCCGACAGCCGGATAGGGATGGCAGCAGGCCGCCTGTTGCGCGTGGATCGGCTCGGCCAAACGCCGGAAGTGATCGACGGGTTGGGCTTGTACATGCGGCGGAATCGGCGGCAGGGGCTGATCGGGGATTCGAAGCCGATTGGGAGCGCCCCAACCACCCCGCGAGAAATCTTCGGGCCGGACGGGGCGGCGGCCTTCTACCGCACGGCCATGCTGGCTGACATCCGCATGGACGGTGGCCCCTTCGATGCCGATTTCTTCATGCACAAAGAGGATATTGATCTGGTGTGGCGGGCACGGCTGCGCGGATGGCGGGCGCTGTACGTGCCGGAGGCCATCGCCCATCACGTGCGGAGTTTCCGGCCCGGTCAGCGCGGGCGCGTGACTGACGATTTACGGCTGTACGCGGTGCGGAATCGGTACTTGCTGATGCTGAAAAA
>Ga0272446_1001635_pt1 | contig 32108 bp, 23 predicted proteins | sample YNPCB0061_FD_194587 | JGI IMG/M metagenome (GOLD analysis project Ga0272446, IMG submission 194587) | Hot spring microbial mat communities from Yellowstone National Park, WY, United States - YNP-CB-006-1 | ecosystem: Environmental > Aquatic > Thermal springs > Hot (42-90C) > Sediment | place...
AATTTCCGTCCAGATAATGGGGAGACAGATCAGCCCGCCGGCGGTCATCCCCAACACGGAGGTCCAAATTGCCGAACCGGGTACGGTCACTGCCAGACCGTAGGCTGCTGCGCCGCCAATCAAGCCTGCGGCAACGCCCTTACCGACTGCGCTCCACACCCCCAGCGGCGCGCGCAGGCGGCGGCTCAACCAGAAAAAGAGCAGCATGGCTTCGATCAGCAAGGCGATTTCGGCGAAGGCAATCAGCGGCGCGCCGATGTTTTTGAAGAGGGTCACCGCTGTAATTCCCACTGAAATGAAGATGGCAAGGCGTAAGATGACCGCATAGAGCGGAAAGTACGGCTCTTTGCGGGCGTAGAACGAGCGTGCGGCAATTTCCTGAATGGCGTAGCCGGTCAGGGTCAGGAGGTAGGCGCGGGTTGTCCATGTGATGAGGCTGGAGGTCGCCTCATCGAAACCGAAGACGGCGCGCACGAGCGGGTTGATGCCTGCCGCCATGACCGCCGCCACGGGGATAGTCAGGGAAATGATGACGCGCAGGGCTTTTTCGATGGTCAGGCGGAATCCGCTCCAATCCTGGCGGGCGGCGAATTCTGCCAGGGTGGGGAGCATGGCGGTGGCGATGGCAGTGCCAAGCAGGGTTTCGGGCACTTGCATGATCATCCAGCCGTAGGTGAGGGCGGTCACTGCGCCGGTCTGGTCGAGGCGCGAGGCGAGGTTGTCGCGGGCGATGACGATGAGTTGAATGCCGAACATAGTCAGCAAGCGGGGGGCGAGGAGTTTGAGCGCTTCAATCAGCCCGGTGTTGCTCAAATCGAGCGAGGGTGTCCATTTGAAGCCATACGTGAAGAGCGCCGGAATCTGGACGAGCAGGTGAAGCGCCGCGCCCAAAATCACCCCATACACAAGGCCGTGAATGCCGAAACGCGGCACGAACACGATTGCGCCGAAGATTTGCCCGATGTTGTACATGGCGGGCGCCATGGCTGGCAGAAGAAAGTGCTGGTTGGCTTGCAGGCTTGCCATGACCAGCCCGCTGATGGAGAAGATGATGGTGCCAATGAGGTTGAGGCGCATCAGTTCTGCCAGTAATGCCCGCTGTTCCGCGCCAAAGCCGGGCGCAATGCCGAGTTCGGCGTTGACGATTGGCTTTGCGAAAATGGCGACGATGACGGCAACCGAGCCTGTGACCACAAACGCAAGGTTTGCCACGCGCGAGAATAAATCCCAGGCGGCGGCGCGGCTTTTGGTGGTCAGGTATTCACTCATGAGGGGGATGAACGCCATCGCCAGCGCGCCGCCGGAGATGAGCGCGAACAGCACATCGGGCAGGTTGTTGGCGGCGTTGAAGGTGTCGAGCAGGTCCACCGAATCGGCGAATTGACGCGAGATGATGCCCACGCGCACGAAGGCGAGAATTTTGTCGAGCAGGAAGAAGAAGGCGATGAGGATGGAGGTGCGCGCGAGGAAGGAGAGTTTGTTCATCGGTTGGCAGATGGTAGTTGTCAGTTGTCAGTGATCAGTGATCAGTGATCAGTAATCAGTAATCAGTGATCAGTAGTGGATGGGGCGATTTCCACGCCGGGGAGTTTATCTGCAAGCAGGTGAATCTTGTGGATCAGAATCGGGAAGCATTGCGCGCAGATGTATTTCGCCTCACCCTTGAAGGTCAGGTTCAAAAGCGGTATTTGTTTGTCGGTGCGATTGCAATTCAAGCAAACAGGTTCGGACATGGGATGCTCCAAAAATGAGGGTAACGGGCGAAGTGTACCATAATGAAACGTCTCGAAACCGTCAATGGTTCCGAGACGTTTTTGTGAGTGCCTGCGGCTTTGCCGCCATTCTGACCGCTATGGCAGGAGCAGTATCTTTCCTTTCGACTGCCTGCCTTCGAGGTAACGATGCGCTTCGGCGGCTTCGGCGAGCGGGAAGGTTTTGTCAATTCGCACTTTCAATTCGCCAGCCGTAATCCAGTTGAACAGGTCGTTGACTCTTCCAAGCAGTTCGGCGCGGTCGGCGGTGTAGTGTCCGAGGAAGGGACGCGTGAGATAAATCGAGCCTTTGGCGTTCAGCACCTGCGGGTCGAGCGGCGGGACCGCGCCCGATGACGCGCCGTACAGCACCATCATGCCGCGCCGCCGCAGGCAGTTGAGGCTCTTGTCGAAGGTATCCTTGCCGACCGAGTCGTAGACCACATCTACGCCGGCGCCGCCGGTCAGGCGCTTCACTTCGGACTCAAAGTCGGTTTGGGTGTAGAGGATGACTTCGTCTGCGCCGGCTTCGCGCGCCAGCGCTGCCTTTTCCTCCGTCGAGGCCGTTCCGATGACGCGCGCTCCGCGCTTTTTGGCAATTTGGACGAGCAGTTGTCCCGTCCCTCCGCCGGCGGCATGGACGAGGGCGGTATCGCCCTTTTTCAGCGGGTACGTGCTGAAGGTCAGGTAATGAGCCGTCATGCCCTGAATCATGATCGCGGCGGCGTGTTGGGCGTCCATTTTGTCAGGAATCGGCACCAGCCGCCATGCAGGGACAACCGCATATTCTGCGTAGGAGCCTTGCACGCTGGCATAAGCGACGCGGTCGCCGGGACGGATGTCCGTGACGTTCGGTCCAACCGCCTCTACGACGCCCGCCGCTTCCTGTCCGAGGGTGAGCGGAAGCGCGCCCTGATAGCGCCCGATGCGGTGGTAGATGTCAATGAAGTTGACGCCGGCTGCTTCGATTTTTACCCGCGCTTCGCCCTCCCCCGGTTCTGGCAGGGGGACCTCTTCATATTTCAACGCTTCGAGCCCGCCGTATTGATGAACACGAACTGCTTTCATGGACGCTCCTTGGGAAGTAGAGGGAATACAGGTACAGAAGTAGACGGGTACACATCAGACGAACAGCGCCTTACCCATCCGTTTGAGCATCTCCACGCCGCGCACTTCGGTCTCGTAGAGCGGAAGCGTGGCGCGCACCATGCCGTCGAACTTTTGCCAGACATCCTCCATGTAACGCGCCTGCATTTCCACGCGGTTGCGGACGAATTCGGGCGAACTCTCGTTGACCTGCGCGCGGTCAATCAGCATGTTGACGACCACGCCGCCGACGGGGATACCGAAATCATGGAACCAGCCGATGAAGCGGGTGATGACCGCAATGGGCAGTGCTTCCGCCAGCGTCACGAAGAAGAACGCCGTGAGTTGTTCGTCCGTGAGCAGTTTTTGCGCCTGTCCCATGCGGTCACGGAAGGAGACGAGGTAGTCCATCAGCGGGTCGGCTTCCTTCTTTTTGGTGAAGGAAAGTAACTCGCGTAGCGAACGCGCCTCCTCGCGGCTCTTGAGCATTTTGTTGACCCACAGCGAATAGACCTTGGACATTCCGAGCAGGCGGCGCGCGTTGGCGGTTGGCGCGGTATCGAAGACGTACACGTCGTAGTCGTTCTTCAGCATCAAATCCACCATGTTTTCGAACATGGCCGACTCTTCGAAGGCGGGATTCATCGTCGCCGATTCGACGAAGTCTTCGGCTTTGGTGGAAATATCGGCGAACTTCAGAAACCACTGAATCTTTTCGCGGATTTCCTGCTTCGAGCGTTCGATGGTGTCCTTCGTGTCAATTTCGTATGCCCACAGATTGGTCACGCCATTCACCTCAGTTGGCTTGCCGAAGACGTTCTGTCCCAGCAGACCGCTCAAACTGTGGACAGGATTGGTGGAGGCGAGCATGACGCGCCGTCCCTGTTCGGCAAGCGAGAGCGCGGTCGCGCCTGCCAGCACGGTCTTGCCGACGCCGCCCTTGCCGCCGAAGAAAATGTAGCGCAGGCGCTGATGGTCGCTGATGTACTTTCGCATGGAGGTTTCTATCTGGTTTGCCATGTCAGCCTCCTATTCGCCATACATGATTTCAGAAAGTTTGCGGATCATGTCCAGCCCCGTCACGTCGCGCTCCAGTTCAGGGATGCGCGCTGCCACATCCTTGCCGAAAAACTCGTCAATTTGAGCAAGGTACTTGTCCTGCATCTCGATGCGGTTCTTCAGGTAAGGCGGGATATTCTGCGTAAGCAATTCACGCGGGACGACGCGGTTGACCACGTAGCCCGAAATCGGCACATCGAATTTGGCGAAGAGTTCGGCGGCTTTGCGCGTGTCAATCAGGATCATCTCTTCGGGGATGACAACAAAGAAGAAGGCGGTCTTCTCCTTATCGGTCAGGATTTGAGACGAGGCGTTGATGCGCCCGCGGATGTATTGTAATTCGTTCAGGATTTGGTCCTCCTCCGTTTCTTTCTCCCGCTTCAGCCGCGAGACCATCTCCTCGTACTCGCGCATTTCCTCGCGCAGTTTGGTGATTTTGTTGATCCACTCATCGTAAACCTTTGCCATGCTCAAATAGTACAGCGCGTGACCGAGCGGGACGAGGTCGTAGATGTAGTAATCGTAGTTGCCCTCCACCACAATATCCACCACCGCGTCGAAGATGGCGCTTTCCTCCATGGCGGGTTCGGCGGAAGCAGCCTGGATGTACTGCTCGATTTCATCGGGGACGGAGTCGAAGCCGTACATATCCAGAATCTTCTTGCGGATTTCCCCCTGATACGCTTTGATGTGCTGGTCGGCGTCAATTTCCTGCGCCCACAGGTTCTCCATGATCTTGACGGGACCCTTGCCGAAAATATCCTTCTGGAAAATATCCGAGAGGCTTGCCTGCGGGTCCACCGAAAAGACGAGCACTTTCTTTCCCTGTTGTGCCAGCCAATACGCGGTCGCGGCGGAGAAGGTGGTCTTGCCCAGCCCGCCCTTGCCGCCAAACATGATGTAACGCCGTTCGGGGTGTTGCTCAAAGATGTTTTTTAGTGTCATGACTTCTCCTTATTGGTTCTCGCGGATCGCCTATGGCATATCGCGTATGGCATATTGCTTATCGCTAATCGCGGAGCGTCAATCGCGACAGGTGATATGCCACAGGAAACCGCGAATCACTTGAGGGTGTTGCGAAACGCGTTGATCTTCCTCGCCAGAGCGTCGCTCCATTCGTACATCTCTTTCTGCTTTTCGGGAGTGATGTACCGACGGTTGAGCGCCAGAAATGAACCTGAAACAACCTCAAATATTTCTCCCACAGCCAGTCCAAGCCGATGGCGGAACAACGCGTTGGTTTGCAGCCCTGATCCCTCGGCAATGAGTAATGATGGAGCATCTGAAGCCCGATTGATCTGGTCAGCGAGGGCGTACATTTCATGTCGTGGAAAAGCCGCCGTCACATCATGAATCTTTGCCGAAAATTCCCGTGCTTTATGCCATATTTCCAAGCCTTCAAAACGAAACGGCATGATGATCTCCTGTGCGATACGCCATACGCAATATGCAATATGCGAATCCCTAAAACATCGCGTCCGAAACGTCTTTTTCACGGAGCAGTCGCCGCTTCCAGGTCGAGATCTGCGGCACGACGTAGGGGAGCAGGCGCAGGCTGTAATACGGCGGCAGGATGGGGATGCCAATCATGTCGCCCATCGTAATCAGGATGAAGAGATGCTCCATGCTGGCGCGCGTCCGCAGGGCGTAGCGGCTCATATCGTGCGACGCCATGCCGTAGAGGATCTCCTTCATGTTTTGCCAGAAACTCTTCTTTTCCTGTTCGGTCATGTTCGTTTTCCTTTCTTTGCCGCGCAGGCGGCGTTCTCTTACGCCGATGGACACGTCAGAGAACGTGTCCTGCGCATAAACTATCTATAGCCCTTCCAAATGATAATCGTGTTCGTCGCTGAACTCGCGCTCGCGCAATACCCGCCGTTTCCAGGTGGAAATATGAGGCACCAAATACGGCAATAACCGCAGGCTGTAATATGGCGGTAACACAGGCACCCCTAGCATATCGCCCACCGTGCCGAGCATAAAAAGGCTTTCCAGGCTGGCTCGCATTTCCAGCGCATGGGCGGCAAATTCCATACCAATCATGCCGTACAAAAATTCACGCGCCGCCTGCCAAAACGATTTCTTTTCCGATTGAATCGCCGCTTGTTTCATATTATACTGACGCCTACCTTTTTAAGTTCTCGAGGTGTTCATGGATTCGCAAGCCATTCTTATCTTTGCCGTTGCCCTTGTCGTGGGCTGGTTTGCCTTTGGTATGATCTACAACCTGCGCCGCGGAGACAAACTCCTCAAATGGATGCAGGGCGGCTTGCCGCTCATCGGTCAGCGTACTACCTTCCGCTGGCTCGGCTCATCCGTTGCCGAAATGGGGATCGCAAAGGCAAAGCGTCCCTTTCAGCGGCTCGACACACTGCTCGTCCTCAAACCGCGCGATGTCTTTTGGATGACCATCATCGCACTGATTCAGAGACGGGACGACATTCTGATCTTTCGCGCCGCGCTCGCCACGCCTCCGCTTCTGGACCTCGAACTGGCGGACCCCAAAACCTGGAGCGGGCGCGAAGCCCTGGGAAAAGCCGCCAAACGCGGCTGGGAGGAAACCGATTATCACGGTCTGCGCCTCATGGCGCCCAGGGGACTGCTTGGACTGGCAGTCGAAACCGTTGACCGTTTGGCTGTTCCCATGCAAGCCCTTTCGGCACAATATTTCCGTTTCTCTTTACGCAAAACAGCGCCCAATTTGGAACTTCATCTGCCATTTCCCAACCCGCGCGAAGCGGACGCAAAGGCATTCTTCCAATCCTTATGTGATTTGGGGCGCGCTGTCGGCGAGCGGAATTGAGTTCGCTTTCACGTGTCGCGGTCATGTCCGCGATAGGCGGTTTACAAATTGTGAGCCGCCGTAGCAGGGGGAGACACCAGAACAGTGCCTCCCCCTTCGAAGAGCGTGAAGACTAATCTGCCGCCGCAGGGGCTTTTTGAGCTGTGCCGCCTTTGGCATAACGCTGATATGCCTGCCAGCCGTCCCAACCGATGACCAGAGCGGTGATGAACAGCAAAATCGCAATGACAATCATTGTCCACGCACCGGCTGCCGCCGCGCCGCCTTTCGGCACAATCGTCACATACAAATTGCGGGCTGTCACCAGCGTGGCTGCAAGGGTAGTGACGTACATGAACACAGTGGGCCACAGGGCAAAGGCTGGGTTCTTCTTCTGTTCACGCAGCCAAACAGTAACAATCAGCAGGCTGAGCGCCGCCATCAATTGATTTGCCGCGCCGAACAACTGCCACAAATACACCCATGTACCGGTCAACACCAACAGCATGGTTAACACCATCGAAGTGATGGTCGAAACATGCATGTTCTTGAACGCCGGCACTGCCTCGCCGACCCACTCCGAAAGCGTCACACGCATCACACGGAAGATGAGTTGGGTGACCGTCAACACAATGACCATGAACGCGCCAAAGCCCAGAGCCGTGCCGAAGGTCTTGAACCCATCGCCGAACAGCACCGAAAGCAGCGAGCCGACGCCTGCTGCAAAGCGTCCTGCGCCGCCGCCCGTTCCCGCAATCGAAACCGCAACAAGCGCCAGCAGCGCAAGCGTGTTTTCGGTAAACATTGCTCCGCCGCCGACCGGCAAACCATCGGTCTCATATTCCAACTGGCGCGCCGTGCCGATCGAGCCAATCAGCGCGTGCCAGCCGGAGATCGAACCGCAGGCAATCGTCACAAACAACATGGGCCACAGCGGCTGCCAGGCTTTGGTTGGGTCATAGGCAAAGCCCCATGTCTTGAGCGGTTCGAGCGCGAATGCTCCAATTTCCGGCTTGATGAACGGCGCCAGAATCGCGCCGATGGCGCTCAAGCCGATAGTCAACAGCGTAATCCAAAAGCCAATATAGTTGACCGGCTGAGCAAAGCGCCAGATGGGCAGAGTTGCAGCGAGGTAAGAGAAAGCCAGGATGAACAACGCCCAAAACAGATAGGAGGGGAGCGTCTTGATGGCGCCGGTCTCCGCGTCGTAAAGCGCTGTCGTAGGACGTTTGCCGTCTGCTCCCGGCGCGGGAATGCGCGGGTCGGCATTGGTCGGGTCGTAAACCGTCATCACAGACTTACCGCCGCTCAGTTGATTGACCACGTTATTGAAGGCAACCGTCGCGCCGTTGATTGGACCCACCCACTGCATGGCTTTGGTCTCCGGGTTGACCGTTGCCCCAAACGGACCAAAGATCATCGCGGCAATCGTAACGATCACTACAATAGCGGTAACCACAATCAGGTCCATCTTCCACTTGTAGAGCATTTGTCCTGCCAGGAAGCCCATGATGCCGAGCATCAAAATGCCAAACGGAACATCCGGGCGGGCGGCCATCAGGGCAGACATGATGCCCATGAACGCGCCGGCCACCAGCAGCAGGTAGAAGAAGATGAACGTAAACAGAATAGTGCGGGTGCGCGGCGCAATCAACTTGTGGCTGATGGCGCTCAGGCTGTTGCCATCGTTACGGACGGCGACCATGATGGCGCTGTAATCGCTCACCCAGCCGATGAACGAAACGCCAATCAACAGCCAGAGCAGGGCAGGCGCCCAGCCCCAAATATTTGCCGCCGTAATCGGACCCACAATCGGTCCCGCTGCAGCGATAGACTTGAAGTGATACCCGTACAGCACATTACGGCTGGTTGGCATAAAGTCCACGCCATCCATGTACATTTTTGCTGGTGTGGCTTTCTTGGCATCCGACTGGATGATCTCGCGGTCAATGCGCTTGGCATAAAAGTTATATGCCACATAAATGACAATCGTTGCCAGCACAACGATCCACAGTGTGTTCATACAGCAATCCTCCTTTTGAAGCTTACATCTCAACGTGCAGATTTGGCAGAACCCTCTGCCATACGGATGGCTCCTCCTTTTGCACCATCCCAAACGTCAAGCGAAACTACTCCTCTCCCATTTACCTCCTCTCTGCGCCTTGCGCTATCGTTCTGGGCGCCGCTGTTGTTTCTGCCAGCAGGCGGGCAATTTCCTTGCTGGCAGAGTCCAACATCTCACTCCCCATAAAACGCGACTTCCCGTTGATGACCACTGCCGGATATCGCCGTGTGCCGTATTTCAGCGACTTATAAACCCCCTCGACCGACGCCGCATCTATTACCTTGACGATAAGCCTGTCGCAATGAACCCGAAACATCTCCCTCACCCAATCGGATACCGCCAAATACTCGCGCTGCAAGTCTTCCGGCAGGCTGCTCGCCAGTTGCTCCTCCTGCACACGGTTCGACTTGCCCATCTCCCGCCATGCCACCTCGCAATGCGTGCAGTGATAATATGCCGTTGGCGCATAGGCAATGACTTCTACCAGCAGTGGGTGTTCCATCTTTGTACTCCTGGAAAACAAAGACGCCAATGAGCCAGCGCTCAATGGCGTCACAACAATACTCCGTCGGCAAATACCACAATTTGCCCGGCTTTCCAGATATCCCCAACCCCTAAAGTGTTTGACGAAAGCGACATACCGCCACCTCCACAACAGGAGATAACTTGAACAGTCAAAAATCCGTCACTAAATTCTGAATAAAAGGAACTTGTACACTATTTTAAGAACCTGTTCGGTAAAAGTCAAATTAATTTTGTAAACATTCCATAAAAACGACTTCAAACGCGCTGCGCGTCCTGCAAACCAGCCGAAAATCTACCCTGTGCTTTTAACTCGATGGGCAGCAGCGAAGCATACACAAAATTCGCTGCCGGCGTAGGCACACCCAGCTCGCGTCCCTTACGCCCAATCACCCCTACCATTGAGTCCAGTTCCGTGCGGCGACCGTTTTCCACATCCAACTGCATCGAAGCCTTGATATGTGGCGCGGCGGCATCCATAAATTCGAGCGCTTTCTGAACGACATCCTGATCCAGCGCGATCCCTTGCACCCGTGCCAGCGCCTCCACCTCACGCATCAGGCTGACGATCAATTGCCGTGTTTCCGGCACATCTCGATACTCGCCAATCGGCAGCCGCGTCAGCGAACCCAGGCTGCTTGCCGCAGAAATAAAAACAAACTTCGTCCACAAAACCTTTCGAATATCATCGGCAATTTCAACCGTGATACCTGTTTCTTTCAACACCTTATCAATCGCTTCGATACGCTCCGAACGTCGCCCATCCAGCTCGCCGATGACCACTCTCCGAAACTGCGACACGTGCTTAATCACCCCCGGCGCCTCCACCGCAGACGAAAGCCAGGTTGCCCCTCCCACCACATGCTCCTCCCCGACAATTTTTCCAATCCGCTCGCAGGCATCCACCCCGTTTTGCAGGCTCAACACCGCTGTTTTCGGACCAATGGCAGGCAGGAGCGCCCGCGCCGCTTCCTCGGTGCTGTAGGTCTTCGTGCAGAAGAGAACCAAATCTGCCTCCCCCGCTTGGGCTGGCTCAGCCTCCGCCTTTGCCGGGTGAATGCTGAAATCTCCAAAGATGCTTTTTACCTGCAAGCCATTTGTGCGGATGGCTTCCAAATGGGCGCCGCGTGCAATAAACGTCACATCGTTGCCGTGACGCGCCAGCAGAGCGCCATAATAACCTCCCACACCGCCGCTGCCCATGACGATGATCTTCATCTTGTTGTTACCTCCGTTTCTTTTCCTGAGAATTACAACACCGCCCTACCTAAAAGATTTCGATTTTTTGCCCAATCACATCTCCATCCGTCCAGTGACTCTCCACCCACCTTGCCATGTTTTGCAATGCCGCCTCTAGATGCCCGTGACCGTTTCCCACCATGGCGCAGACAATGACCGCCTCCTGCCAGGCATCCTGCAAATCCATTTCCGCCACCGAGACGTTGAACTCGCGGCGCAGGCGTGCGATGAGCGGCTTGATTCGCCCGCGTTTTTCCTTGAGGGAGGAACAGCCGGGGATATGAAGATGGATGGTGAGAGTGGCAAGCATGCGATTTACGAATTACCGATTACGTCTTACAATCCCTTGCATGAACATCGAAACCGCCTACAATAAAGCCCTTGATTATCTCTACTCTTTTGTGGATTATAGCCTGAAACATGCCTCCGAACTCGCCAGGGCAGAGTTTAATCTCGACCGCATGTTTGCCCTGATGGATGCGCTTGGCAACCCGCAAAATGCCTATCCCGTCATCCACGTGGCGGGGACGAAGGGCAAAGGCTCGGTCAGCGCGTTGTGCGCTTCGGGTTTACAGGCTGCAGGTTATAAAGTTGGGTTATATACGTCGCCGCATCTGCTTGATTACTGCGAGCGGATCCAGGTCAATGGCGAGCCGATCTCCCATGCGTCCATGGTTGAATTGGTGGAGCAGATCAAACCCGCTGTGGCAAAAATTTCCAAACTGACCACGTTTGAAATTACAACTGCGCTTGGTTTTCTTGCATTCGCAAAGCAGGGATGTAACGCCGCAGTGATCGAGGTCGGTTTGGGTGGGCGTCTGGACGCAACGAACGTGGTCACGCCGAAGGTTTCGGTGATTACCTCACTTTCCTACGACCATATGGCGGTTCTGGGCGATACGCTGGCGAAGATTGCAGGGGAGAAAGCGGGAATCATCAAGCCGGGCGTGCCGGTCGTCTCCTCCCCGCAAAAGGATGAGGCGCTTGATGTGATTTTTCGCGCAGCAAAAGAAAAGGGCGCCTCGTTGACGCTGGTGGGACGGGATGTAAAGTTTGAACCGCTCAGTTCGTCGTTGGATGGGCAAAGTTTCAGAATTCAGAATTCAGAGTTCAGAATTCCCTTGCTCGGCGTCCATCAACTTGAAAACGCTGCCGTTGCCTATGCCGCCCTCAAAGCCAGCGGGATTCCAATTTCAGACGATGCCATCCAAAAGGGATTTTCTCAGGTAAAATGGCGTGCCCGTTTCGAAATTGCGCGTCGTGACCCACCCGTGATTTTCGACTCGGCTCATAATCAGGATTCCTTTGCCAAACTGCGGCAAACGCTGGAAGAGTATTTTCCCGCCAGGCAGGTGTATCTCATTTTTGGCGCGTCGGAGGATAAGAACATTCCCGGCATGTTTGCGGAGATGAAGCCGAAGATCAAACGGCTGATTGTTACACGCGCCGATCATCCGCGGGCGCTGGAGGTGGAGAAAATTCTTCGGCTGGCAGAGCAGGCTGGGGTGGAGGCTGAAGCGGTATGTCCCGTTGAGGCGGCGTTGAGGCGGGCGTTGGAGTTATCGGAAAATGATGGTAGCATTGTTTTATCTGCCGGCTCGATGTTCGTGACGGCAGAGGTGATGCTGGCATGGAAAAAATTTGCCCTTACCGTTTGAAAAGGTAAGGAGAGGTACTATGAGTCAACCAAAAGATTGGAAAGATTGGTACGAAGAAGAAGATAATTTTGACCTGACTCTTTCGCAGCGTACGGAAGAGTTATACCGCGTTCCCAACCGTGAACCGGATGCCAACGGAATTATTGAAGCGGCAGTGCTGCCTTTGCGCGACCTGATCATTTTCCCGCACATGGTCTCGCCGATTTTTGTAGGGCGCGAAGCCTCTCTGCTGGCAGTGGAGGAAGCGCAGCGTAAAGGACAGACGGTCATCGGGCTGACGCAGACCAACCCTGAGCAGGATCGTCCTGGCGTGGGGGATTTTTTGCCTGTAGGGGTGGAACTGGCAGTGGGGCGCCTGCTGGTGATGCCGGATGGCTCGCGTTCTGCCCTGGTGCAGGGCCGCCGCCGCGTGGAGGTAGTGGAGTTCGTCCGCACCGCGCCGTACCTGGTGGCGCGCGCCCGTGTTGTGCATGAACCTCCCACCGCCGACCGCCAGACGCAGGCGCTGATGCGTTCGGCGCTCGATTTGTTCGACCGCTGTGTACAGCTGGACCGCACTATCCCTGAAGAGGCGCATCTCTTTGCGTTGAACATTTCGGAGCCGGGCTGGCTGGCAGATATGATTGCCACCTCGCTGGCGCTGCGATACGAGGTCAAGCAGAACTTGTTGATGCTCCTTGATGTGCGCAAACGCCTGCAGGAGTTGAATAAGATTCTGGCGCAGGAAGTGGATGTGCTGGAACTAGAGGATGAAATTCACGCGCGGGTGCAGGATGAGGTGGATCGCAGTCAGCGTGAGTTTTACCTGCGCGAACAGATGCGTCAGATTCAAAACGAACTGGGCGAAGGCGATGTCTTCTCCAAAGATGCCGATGAGTTGAAAAAGAAGATCGAGGCGGCAAACCTGCCGCCCGAACCGAAAGCGGTGGCGCTTAAGGAGTTGGAACGCCTGAGCCAGATGCCGCCGATGGCGCCTGAGGTGGGCATCATCCGTTCCTATATTGATTGGATTGTGGAATTGCCCTGGGCGATTTATACGCCCGATAACCTGGATGTCAAAAACGCTGCCAAGATTTTAGACCGCGATCATTATGGTTTGAAGAAAGCCAAGGAGCGTATTCTGGAGTACATTGCTGTACGCTCGCTCAAGCCCAAGAAGGAGCGTCAGCCCATTTTGTGCTTTGTCGGTCCGCCGGGCACAGGCAAGACTTCGCTGGGGCGCTCGATTGCCGAAGCGCTGGGGCGGAAGTTTGTGCGGGTGTCGCTGGGCGGCGTGCGGGATGAAGCCGAAATTCGCGGTCATCGCCGCACGTACATTGGCGCTCTGCCCGGCCGCATCATTCAGACTATGAAGCGGGCGGGGACGTCGAACCCGTTGTTTATGCTGGATGAGATCGATAAGTTGTATTCCGACTTTCGCGGCGACCCTGCCTCGGCGATGCTCGAAGTGCTGGACCCGGAACAGAACCACTCCTTCAGCGATCATTACCTTGAACTGCCGTTCGATCTCTCGAAGGTGATGTTTGTGACGACCGCCAATTACCTGGGGAGCATTCCGCCGGCCCTGCTCGACCGCATGGAAGTGATTGAGTTCCCCGGTTACATCGAGGAAGAGAAACTGGAGATCGCCAACCGTTATTTGATCCCTCGTCAGATTGAGGAAAATGGGTTGGACGGGACCAACCTCCAGTTTGAGTTGGAAGCGGTGCGGCGCATTATCCGCGAATATACGTATGAGGCAGGAGTCCGCAATTTGGAGCGCGAAATCGGCAAAGTCTGCCGCAAGGTGGCGCGCCTGAAGGCGGAGGGGAAGAAGTTCCCGCAGGTCATCACGGCAGAAGCGGTGGAGAAACTGCTGGGACCGCAGCAATTTTTCCAACCGGAAGCCGAGCGCACCGACGAGGTGGGCGTAGCCACTTCGCTAGCCTGGACGGAGAACGGCGGCGAGATTATGGCGGTGGAAGTAGCCGTGCTGGAGGGTAAGGGCGGCTTGCAAATGACCGGTCAGATGGGCGAAGTGATGCAAGAATCTGGGCAGGCTGCGTTGACGTATATCAAGTCGCGCGCGGCGCAATTGAATATTGACATGGATGTCTTCGAGCGCATGGATATTCATGTCCACATGCCCGAAGGCGCCATCCCAAAGGATGGACCTTCTGCCGGCATTACCATGGCAACCGCCATCATCTCCGCCCTGACGGGGCGCCCGGTCTACAAGGACGTGGGCATGACCGGCGAAATCACCCTGCGCGGGCGCGTGCTTCCCATCGGCGGCGTGCGCGAAAAGGTCCTTGCGGCTCACCGCGCCGGCTTGAAGGTGGTCTTGCTGCCGGAAAAGAACCTCAAAGACCTGGTGGACCTGCCCAAAGCCGCCCGCACTGAATTGAAAATCATCCCGGTCAAACACATGGACGATGTGCTGAAAGTTGCCCTCTCTCCCACTGTGACAGTCGAACCGCCGCGTCCCCGCAAACAAAAGACCGAGGAAACCGACGAAGAACAATCCTAGGGTGAAAAATCGCAGGTGTAACGAGGGTTTATGGCAATTGATTTGCGCGACAAGGTCGTCCTTATCACTGGCGCGTCTTCCGGCTTTGGAGAAGACGCCGCCCGTCTCTTCGCAAAGGAAGGATGTAAAGTGGTGCTTGCCGCCCGGCGGCTCGACCGCCTTCAGGCGCTTGCCGCCGAGATTCAAAACGCCGGCGGCGAAGCGCTTGCCGTTCCGGTGGATTTGAACGTCTCTGCCGAAATCAAGGTCATGGTGCAGACTGCACTCGACATCTACGAACACATTGACATCCTCTTCAATAACGCCGGCTTCGGCAGCATGGATTGGTTCGAAAACCTCGACCCCGAACGCGGCATCGAAACCATCATCCGCGTCAACCTCATTGGCACCATGCTGGTCACGCGCGAAGTCCTGCCGCACATGCTCAAGCGGCGTCAGGGTCACATCATCAACATGGCATCAGTGGCGGGGCTTATCGCTCCGCCGCTCATCACCACCTACTCCGCCGGCAAATACGGCGTGCGCGCCTTCACCGACGCCCTGCGCCGCGAAGTGCACCCCTTCGGCATTCACGTCAGCGGCATTTACCCCGGCCCGGCTGTCACCGAGTTTGGGAAAAAACTCAAACCCACCCCCTCGCGCGAAACCATCAAACGCCTGCCCTACCCTCATCTCACCTCCGCCTACGTTGCCAAACGCGTGGTGGACGTGGCGAAACGTCCGCGCCGCACGCTGGTCATCCCGTGGTGGTTCCGCATCATCACCGGCTTCGACACGCTCTTCCCCGTAGTTGTAGATTGGATACTTTATCTCTTCAGCCGAATCAATCACCGCCTGAACACAGGAGACGCCCATGACTCAGACTCGCTTTGACCGGCTCAACGCCTCACTTCAGACCTCGAACCTGGATGCTGTTATTCTCAATCCGAGTCCCACGCTGAAATATTTGACCGGGCTCAGTTTTCACCTGATGGAACGCCCGGTCGTCCTGTTCTTTGCAAAAGACCAAACCCCTGCTATCGTTCTGCCGGAACTGGAACTACAGAAGGTGGCATCTCTGCCATACGCGCTTCAGGTATTTGCGTATGGCGAAAACCCGTCGGCGTGGGGAGAGGTGTTTCGGAAGGCGGCGCAGGCGCTCGGTCTGGATGGGAAGCGGATTGGCGTCGAGCCGCGAAATCTACGCCTGCTGGAATTCCAGTACGTCAAAAGCGCCGTCTCCGCCGCCGAATTTCCCGATGCGGGCGAAGCGCTTTCGGGTTTGCGGTTGAGGAAAGAACCGTCGGAGGTGGAAGCGATGCGTAAGGCGGTGAAAATTGCCCAGTCTGCACTCGAGGCAACCCTCCCGCTGATCAAAATCGGCATGACCGAGAAGGAACTCTCCGCCGAACTGGTGATGCAGCTGCTTCGTCACGGCTCCGAACCGGAGATGCCGTTCAGCCCCATCGTCTCTGCTGGACCAAACGCTGCCAACCCGCACGCCTCGCCTACCGAACGGAAATTGCAGGCAGGCGACCTGCTGGTGGTGGATTGGGGCGCGGCGTACGAGGGGTACATCTCTGACCTGACGCGCACTTTTGCAGTGGGCGAGGTGGATGCCGAATATCGGAAGATTCACAAGATTGTGCAGGAGGCGAACGCCGCCGGGCGCGCCGCCGCCCGGCCGGGCGTCCCATGCGCACAGGTAGATATTGCCGCGCGTGAGGTCATCGAAAAAGCGGGGTATGGACAGTACTTCACCCACCGCACTGGTCACGGCATTGGCATGGAAGGGCATGAAGAGCCGTACATGCGCGGCGATAATATGCAAATTCTCGAAGCGGGCATGGCGTTCACGGTAGAGCCGGGCATTTACCTGCCCGGCAGGAACGGCGTGCGCATCGAGGACAATGTGGTCATTACAGCGAGCGGCGCTGATGTGCTTTCGGATATGCCGCGCGAAATGCGGGTGGTGGGGTGATGGCTACCACTCACACCCTGGGGTGGTGTTCAGCCCTGCCGATTTGCCCACATACTTGTACATGGTCACGTTGGTGAAAGGTTCGCCCAGGATGCCATCGTGAATTGCCCATGAGCGCAGGCGGATGCTGTTTGCCGCTTCGGGGGAGCGGAAGGGGGTCGAGCCGTCCAGCTTTTGACGCAGTTCGCCTCCTTCCATAAACCCGAGGTGGATACTCTCCATGCGGCGTTTTCCCATCTGATAACTGAATCCGTGCCGCTCGAAGATGACAGCATTGTGGTAGTAGAGCGGTTCTGCAAAGTACATGTCGTGCCCGAGGCTGACGATGAATTCCTCGAATTTTGCCACAGCGGCTTTGAAGAGATGTAAGCCGCGCCGCACCTGACCGGGGGCAAGCCCCGCCTGCATGGCGGCTGTTTCGGCTTCGATGTTGCGTTTGCGGATGCCAAAGCGTGTGGCGCTGCCATCAGGCATTTTGTCCACATCGAAGCGGGGGGAGGCGGGGTCGTTGAGGATGTAGAGCAGAACGTGAATCTGCCCGTTGAGCGTATCTGCCAGGTGGGCGTAGAGGACGGGGTCTGGAAAGCCTGCCTGATGGTAGAGCATCATTTCCACGTCGCTGGAGCCTTCAGCGTAGCGAAATTTCAGGAGATCGTGGTTGTGGACGAGGTCTGGCAGGTTGAAGCGCTGAATGAGTTCCGCAGGGATGTAGCGGGCGTAGATTTCCCGTTTTTGGGGTTCAGGGAGTTTGTTGATTCCGCCGATGGTGGAAGGGGGCATGGTTTGCTCTTTCGTAGGACGCCGGGGGTTAGCGCACGCGGGTTTCCCGCTCGGCGCTGCGAGCTTCGTCACGTTTGGCGATTGTTGCGCGTTTGTCGTATGCTTTTTTGCCTTTTGCAAGCGCAATTTCGACTTTGACACGTCCGTTTTTGAGGTAGACGCGGGTTGGCACGATGGTCATGCCTTTGATGCGAATCTGGTCCCAGAGTTTGCGGATTTCTTTTTTGTGGAGGAGCAGGCGGCGTTTGCGGCGCGGGTCGTGATTGAAGCGGTTGGCTTGTTCGTAGGGGGCAATGTGCGCTTCGACGAGGAAGGCTTGTTCGCCGTTTTCGATTTCCACGTAGGCTTCCTGGATGCTGATTTGCCCGGCGCGAATGGATTTGATTTCGCTTCCCTGCAGGGCAATCCCCGCTTCGAACTTGTCGAGCAGGAAGTATTCAAACCCCGCCTTGCGATTGGTGGCAACCACTTTGATGTCTTCGGTCATGGGATTGATTTTACCGCTTGTTTGGCTAAAAAACGCCGGGGTGCGCGCAAAAAAATTAAAGCCATCGTTGGATGTTTAAGCCAACGATGGCGAAATAACGGCTCAGCAGTTTCTTTTACAAGTCTCAGTACTTCACGAAAGTGCGTAATTGGCGTTCTCTAACGCCAGTTTTGCGCTAGAGAGCGCACACTACGCGAGGTTTTCGTGATCTACTGAGTCTTGCAACTGCTGACAAACACAGCGAGCCTCATGTTACGGCGTGAGCGCCCGGCGCAGGATTTCTGCCAGACGCGAGTCGAGTTCGCTGCCGTGCATCAGCCCAAAGGAGGGCGGTTCGCTGTCACTGTCGCGGTAGGTCCACAGCGCCCAGTGCAAGCCTGCTTCGTTCATCACGCTGATTTTGTCGGCGATCCAGTTCCAGCGTGAGTCGGCGGGGGCGTTGGGCATGGCGCCAAATTCTCCTACCTGTAACGGGACGTTGTGCGCCGCGCCCCACTCCAGGAAGGGCTGCATTTCCGCCATCAGGCGGGCGCGATCCCAGGTTTCGTACTCGCCGTTGAGATAATCCAGCCCCAGGGCGATGTTGCCGCCGTCGTTTTCGGGCGCGTACAGCCAGCCGCGCACGCGCAGGGTATCGCCTGCCTGCACGCGGAAAAGCGGACGGGTGAAGATCCACTCGGCTTGCGTCCAGACGCCAAAGCCGCCGTCGCCGTCGCTGCTGATTTTCAGGCTGTGACTGCCGCTGCGCGCCTGTTCGACGCTCCACTCGCCGCGAAAGCCGCTGTCGGACCAGAAGAACCAGTTGGCGGGGCGGCTGGGATCGTCTGCGGAAGGAGTTTCCAGGTCGGGGTTGTAGAGCGTTTGCGGCGCGCCGTTCCAGTCCAGTTCCAGGTCATCGAACCAGACGCTGCCGACGCTGCCATCGGCGGCGAGTTTGAGGGTGGCAAATTCCACCCCAGGTGGGACGGTCAAGTCGCCGCTGTCCCAGTAGGTCCAGCGGGCGGCGGGTTGGTCGAGCGAGGCGGCGTCCTGTGACCAATTTACCCATGTCAGGCTGGTGAGAATGGGTCCGGGGTAGGCATAGTCGGCGGGGACGGGCGAATCGCCCACCCATTCGGCGCCGCCGTGCGTGACGGGGAAGGGTTCGTAATCGTGAAAGGAGTACACCACGTTGGGGTCGGGCAGCAGGCGGAAGGCGCTTTCTTCAATGAGTGGATTTTCGACAAAGAGGATGTGATTTGCGTCTACGGTGCGGATGGCGGCAGCCAGGCGCTCCGCCAGTTGCCACCACTGATCGGCGGCGGGCGGCGCAGGCTCGTTGACCAGGTCGTAGCCTGCTACGACGGGAGAAGCGGCGTAGCGGGCTGCGATTTCTGTCCACAGGGTGATGAGTTTTTGCCCGGCGGCGGGATCGTTCCAGAAGTGATACTGAAAGATGTCGTCTTCGGGCGGGATGACGTGCATATCGAGGATGACGTAGATGCCCGCCTGTTTGCACCAATCGAGGTACGAGTCAATCAGACGGTAGCCGAGGTCGGTCTCGAAATAGCGCCAGTGCAAGCCGAGGCGGATGACGTTCACGCCCAAACTGTCGAGCAGTTCGATATCGGACTGCGCGGCGTAGGTTTCGGGGGCGGAAGCATCCCAAACGTAACTGTAATAGTAGGTGTCCATGTTGACGCCGCGCAGGAAGATGGGCTGACCGTTTGGGCCAAGAATATTACGCCCCTGTACGCGGAGGAAGGAGGGGGGGACCGTCGAAGGTTGCAGGTCGGAGGTTGGGGGAGGGGTGGAAGTCGAAAGTCGAAGGTCGGAGGTCGGTTGTCCATTGTCCACGGTCTGCGGTCCGCATGAGGCGAGGAGGAGGCTGAGGGTGAGGAGCAGGCTGAGGGTCCGTGTGAGGCGGGGCATAGGATGCTCCATTATGACGGGGAGATCAGTAATTTGTCCACGATTCTTTGCGTGAAAGGCTGTTGCAGACAATATGCTGTGACTTTTCAAAGCAAGTATAATCTACAACGATAATTGACCTCTTGCATAAGTCAGCGGACGTTAGAGAACGTCTCTTACGCGAGGGCGTAATGTGCGCCCTCTGGCGCACTTTTGCAATATATCCAATTTTGTGGAGTCGTTCCATGACTACCGACATTCAGGAACAAATCGAACGCCGCCGCGAGCGCGCCCGCGCCGAGATTCTCAAAATCATCAACAAGGGCAACCATCCTGTTTTCAGCGTTTTCGAAGTCAGTTCGGTTTCCAAGAAATCCTACCGCGTCGAAATCCGCTCGCTCGACGAACTGCACAACTCCTGCACCTGCCCCGATTACAAGAACAACCTCATCGGCACCTGCAAGCACATCGAGGGCGTCTTGATTTACCTCGAAAAGGAATATGGGGAAAAACTGAAAGAATTGGCCGCCGAACGCCCCAAGGGGACGCAAATCTACCTGCATCACGGCATGGACGTGACCGTGCGCGCCGCCCTGCCGCTTCCTGAAAACGCCCGCGTCAGAGACTTGCTTGCCCGCTACTTCGATTCGTCCGGACTTTTGACCGGCGCGCCCCTCCAGGCGCTGCCTTCGCTTCTGGCGGAGATCGAATCCCTGCCGGCCCGCGAGCGCGCCCTCGTCCGCGTGACCGAAGCGGTTCACGAACACCTTGCCCTGCTGCAAGACCGCGAAGAAGTGGCGCGGCAAAAAGAATGGTTCCTCGAACAAGTCAAAAGCGGACGCCGCACCTTCAATGTGCTGTCCACCAAACTCTATCCCTACCAGGAAGAAGGCGCCATGCACCTCGCCTTCGGTCGCCGCGCCATGCTGGCGGATGATATGGGGTTGGGCAAATGCGTAGGTCCCGAAACGCCTGTTTTCATCAATGGCACGCTGCAACGTGCCGATACGATTTGGAATCATTTTGCAGGCGAAAGTATCGCAGACGGCGAGGGAGAGTGGGCGCAGCCGACTCGTCCGCTATGGGTCAACGCCCTGGATGGGAGCGGCAAAATTACACAGGCGCGTATCGCGCGTCTCTATCGCCAGCATATTCATGAAACGATTCGCCGCGTGCGCCTCGATGATGGAAGCGAACTGACCCTCACGCGCCGCCATAAATTGCTCTTGCGTGATGGCTGGAGCGAGCATTTTCGAACAGGCGATACTGTCTGCGTTCCTCGACATCTTGAGTGGGCTGGCGAAGAAATTGACCCTGACTTGACCATGCTCCTTGCCTGGCAGATTGCCGAGGGCTATGAACTTGAGGATCGCGCCACGCTTCGCATCACCCAAAAGGATGTTCAGCGTCTGGAGCAGTTGCGGGAAGCCGCCATTCGCGTTGGTGAAAAATTCAACCTCCAGATGAATAGCCTTGCCATTCACCAGCCAAAAGACAAATGCGCCTATCTCACCATAGACAGCCGCGATTACCAAAAATTTCTGTCAGGGCTCGGTTATGGCTGGGGTCAAAAATCGGCTGGGAAATCCATCCCTGATTTCATCATGCAGGCTGGCACGGAGACCGCCCGCCTGTTCCTGCGCGAATTCTTTACTGCCGAAGGTTCAGCCATCCTGTCCATGCGCAGCGTGGAAATTTCATCGGCATCCTGTTGGATGCTGCAACAAATCAGCGTTCTGCTTCGCCGGTTTGGCATTTGGCTTCGTTGCGGTCAAAAGGAAAAACGCGCCACAAACGGCAGCGGGACTTTCAGAACATATTATGTCGGCACGTTGGGCGGTAATTCGGCGCGGAATTTCCTGCGCGAAATCGGTTTTTCCAATGAAGCCAAGCAAAACAAACTGGAAGCCATCTGCGCCAAACCTGTCAACACGAATGTCGAAGGTCTGCCCATTTCGGATATTGTTGTGGGCATGGCGGCGTACACAGGTTTGCCCCAGCGGCATTTTGGCGTAGGCACAGTCTACTTCACGGGTTCGCAGGAATTCTCTCGCCAAACTGCCTTTGCTGTGGTCGGCGCATTGGATGGGATTCTGGCTGGTAGAGCCGAGTCCGAATATCGCCGCCTGCCCGCCTCCAAATGGACAGCACGCACGCTTGGAAATTACGCGGCGCTCGACCGCAATTATCTTGCCTGCCAGCGGGAACGCTTGTCGGAATTGCTCGAACGTGAAGTTTTCTACGCCCGCATCGTCTCTGTAGAAGAAGTGGACTACGATGGCTGGGTCTATGACTTCGAAGTGGAGGAACACCACAACTTCGTCGCCGCCCAAATGCTTTGCCACAACACCGTCCAGGCAATCGCCGCCTCCGCCCTCCTCAAAGAACTGCGCGACATCCAAACCGCCCTGGTCATCTGCCCCGCCTCACTCAAGCACCAATGGGCGCGCGAAATTCGCCGTTTCACTGCCCTCTCCGTTGTCGTAGTCGAAGGCAATCTGGCTGCCCGCCGCGACCTCTACCGTCAGCCCTCCTTCTTCAAAATCATCAACTACGAACTCGTCCGCCACGACCTGGACGAACTGCTCAAACTGCGCCCCGACCTCATCATCCTCGACGAAGCCCAGCGCATCAAGAACTGGCGCGCCAAGACTGCCATGATGGTCAAGTCCCTGCCGAGCCGCTATGCCTTCGTTCTGACAGGCACGCCGCTCGAAAACCGCATTGACGAACTCTACAGCATCTTCCAATTCCTCGACCCGCGCATTCTGGGACCCCTGTGGTACTTCAACGATCGCTTTTACGAACTCGAGAGACGCGAGAGCGGCACGTACAAGGTTCTCGGCTACAAAAACATGGACCAACTGCGTGCCCTCATCAAGCCGCATGTCCTGCGCCGCACCCGCGACGAAGTCCTCAAAGACTTGCCCGAGCGCGTGGACAACAACTTCTTCGTCGAGATGACCGACCCGCAATGGAAAGCCTACCGCGAGTTTCAGGAGACCGTCGCCAAACTGCTCGCCAAAGCCAAGCAGCGGCCGCTCACGCCCAAGGAACATGAAATCCTGTTGATGAGCCTGGTCAAAATGCGCCTCATCTGCAACGCCCTTGCGCTGCATGACAAGGAAATCGAAATCGAAGACAGCGAAAAGACCGCGCCCAAACTGACCGAACTCGATGAAATCCTCACCGAAGAAATCGCCAGCAACGGACACAAAGCCGTCATCTTCAGCCAGTGGTCGAACATGCTGGCACTCACCGAACCCATCCTCCAGCGCGTCGGGCTTGGTTACGTCAAACTGACGGGCGATGTTCCCTCCGCCAAACGCGGCGCACTCATCCAAAAATTCTTCGACGATCCCGACTGCCGCGTCTTCCTTTCTACTGATGCGGGCGGCGTCGGGCTCAACCTGCAAGCCGCCTCGCTCGTCATCAACCTCGACCTGCCCTGGAATCCCGCCGTGCTCGAACAGCGCATCGCCCGCGCCCATCGTCACGGTCAGCCCTCCTCGGTGCAGGTCATCAACCTCATCGCCAAAGACACCATCGAAGAGCGCATGCTCGATACCCTGGCTGCCAAGAAAAACGTCTTCGCCACCGTCTTCGGCGCGGACGAATCTCCGACCGCCATCAAATTTGCCGACATGGGACAAAGCCTGCTGCAAAAACTGGGCGACTTGTTGAAGACTCCCGCCGAAGTGGAACTTGCTCTCGCGCCGGCGGCTCCAACGCCCGAGGAGTCCGCGCCGTCCGCAGAGATACCCGCTTCCCTCCCGACCTTGAGCGGGTTCGCCGACCTGCTGCTCGACCGCCTCCCGAACCGCATCCTGCTCGTCCGCAAGGCTCCCTACATGCCCGGCGCGACTGGCGAAGGCGTCATCGTGGTCGTCTCTGGCGCGCCTGCCGAGTTGCGGCCCGCCGTCGAAGCCATTCTGTCCGAATACTTTACCGAGAGCCTGCCGCAACTATACCTGATGGACACTGAAGGATTCCAGTCGCTGGCTTCGTTCGTCCCGGCCCTGGCCGCCGAGCCCGCGCCCGAAGACGTGGCTTACCGCGCCGAGAGCGTCCCCGCCCCAGCGCGCAAAGCCGACTTGCCGTCTGTGCGCCGCAAACGCGCTGCCGAAGGCCTTGCCTTTGCCGAGAAACGCCTTGCCCTGGCAGAGTTGCTGCTCAAAGGCGACTTCCCCGAAGAGATGACGCGCCCCCTGCGCGAAGCCCTCGGCTGGGGCTTGACCTCCCTGCTCGCCCTGCACACCGACCGCGACCCCTCCTCCGATTTGCCCTCCCCGCGCCTGGTTCAATCTCAACTGGTCGAAGCGGGACACCTGCCTGCGGAGTTGGCTCAAAGGTTGTCCCAGGTTCGGGATTTAACCGCGCCCCCCGAAGTCGGAGAAGAAGCGGTTCCCTTGTCCGCGAAGACGGGAGAGATGTTGTTGGAGTCTGTCAAAGAGTTGGTCGCGTTGACAAAAGAACAAAAAGCGGTGTAGCGCAAATTGCCAATTTGCGTCACAAGGGAAACCAGAATGACCCGCCTCCTCCTCGCTCCCGCCGGTCACGGCAAGACCCAATTCGTCATTGAGCAAATTCGCGCCACGCTTGCGAGTGAGCCGCTCGCGCCCGTCCTTGTCATCGTTCCCAATTCGATTCAAGCAAATAATTTTCGCAAGCGTCTCTCGGCGGCGGGCGGCGCGCTGGGGGTGGAAGTCCACACTTTTCACACGTTATACGCCGAAATCCTGACCCGTGCCGGCAGCCCCATTCCGCTCTTGCCCGACCCGGTGCGGATTCGCCTGCTGCGTTCCCTCGTGGATGACCTGTGCAAGCGCGGCAGACTCCCCTCTCCCACTGGGAGAGGGGCTGGGGGGGAGGGCATACGCTACTTCGCGGCTCTGCGTGACAAACCTGGATTTATTGCCCTGCTTCGCAACACGATCGAAGAACTCAAACGCGCTCGCATCTTCCCCGACCATTTCTCTGCCTCCGTCAAAGGGATGGGGGCGCGGTTGGAGGAGATTGCCCTGGTTTACTCCGCCTACCAGGATTGGCTGCAAAGGGAGAACTGGGCCGACAACGAGGGGCGCGGCTGGCTGGCGGCAATTGCGCTCGAATCAAACCCAGACCTTGGGAGGGATACCCGTTTACTAGCCGTCTCTGGCTTCGACGAATTCAACCCCACCCAACTGGCGGTTCTGTCTCTGCTGGCAAAGCGCGCCAAAGAGACCCTCATCACGTTGACAGGCGATTTGCAACGCCCTGACCGTTCTGCCCATCATCGGTTTCACCGTGCGCAAGCCGCATTGATGGACAGCCTCCACCTCCAACCCGAAGCGTTGGATTCGGACTCCATGCTTGCGGCGGAGATTGCGAAGGTGGAGGCGAATCTATTCGAGCAGACTTCCGAAGTCTTGAAGACTTCGGAAGTCTCATTCATCGAAGCCCAAACCCGCGCCGTGGAAGCCCGCGCCGCGCTGCGTTGGGTGAAGGCGCGGGTGGTGAGGGACGGCTTGAAATTGACCGATGTCGCCATCCTGGCACGCGACATCGAGCCGTATCGTCCGTTTCTGGAAGAGGTCGCCAAAGAATTCGGGATTCCATTGCGCATTGCAGGCGGACAGCCGCTGATGGAAAATCCCGCCGTTGCCGCGCTGTTGACGCTGCTCTCGCTGCCAGCCGAGGAATGGAAGCGGCGCGCGCTGCTCGACTCGTGGCGCAGTCCGTATTTCGATTTCAGCGGGCTGGGCATTGACGCCAGGTCCGCCGCGCTGCTGGATGAGATTTCCCGCGCGGGCAGGGTGGTGCAGGGATTGTCGCAGTGGCGTGAGGCGTTCGATTTGTGGGAGAAGAAAAAGGCGCTGGCAGATGAAGACGGGGATCTCCCTCACCCCCAGCCCCTCTCCCAAGGGGGAAGGGGGGAATTCGAGGCGTTCGTGGATTTGCTCACGCCGCCCAGCCGCGCTACGATGAAAGAGTTCGTGGCATTCGTGGAAGCCTTGCTGGGAGATGACCCTGCCCTCACCCCCGGCCCCTCTCCCGAGGGGAGAGGGGAGTCAGCCCTCACCCTCAGCCCCTCTCCCGAGGGGAGAGGGGAGTCGACCCTCACCCCCAGCCCCTCTCCCGAGGGGAGAGGGGAGAATGGGTTGAACGTGGTCGCCTGTGCCCGCGCCAATCCATCCACCGCCGAGCGGGATGTCGCTGCGCTGCGCGCGTTCAAGGATGTGCTGCGCGGCTTGGTGTTGGCGGAGTCGGTCTTGGGAGCGGATGCGATTCCGTATGTCGATTTCTACAATGACCTGCGCGGCGCGGTGGAGGCGGCGTCGTTCACGGTTGCCAACGAAACGGGCGTGTTTGCCGCGTCCGTGTTGGATGGACGCGGATTGTCGTTCGAGGCGGTGGTGTTGATGGGTCTCTCGGAGGGGGAGTTCCCGCAACAGGAGCGCGAGGATATTTTCCTGCGCGAAGCAGACCGCGCCGCGCTGCGCGAGCGTGGGCTTCCGCTCGAAACCAAATTGCACGGCGACGAGGCGACGTTCTTCTACCAGGCCATCACACGCGGACGGCAAAGACTTCTGCTCACGCGCCCGTATCTGGCGGAGGACGGGCAGGCGTGGGAGCCGTCCCCGTTTTGGGAGGAGGTGAAACGCCAGTTTAACGGAAGCAGGCTCGAGGTCCGCGTGCGAGGCGGAGTGGGGGAGGTGGAGGCGGCTGAGGCGGCGTCGAAGGTCGAATGGGTGGAGGCGGCGCGGGAGTTCGACATCCACATTCAAAACGGAATCGAAGCGCTGCGGGCACGGATGAGTCCGAAGGCGCAGGGAAGGTTCGAGGGCGAGTTGTTCGATTTGAGCGGGCGCTTCGGCGCGGGGCATGGCTGGAGCGCGAGCAGGCTGGAGAGTTATGGGACTTGCCCATTCGAGTTTTTTGTGGCGTATGTGCTTGAACTGGAGCCGCGCGAGGAGGCAGAGGAGGGCTTCGATGTGCGCGTGCTCGGTTCGATGCTGCACAAGATTTTGGAGGAACATTACGGCGGCGCGGGGTTGAAGGAGGCGGCGCAGAAAGTGTTCGCCAGCGCGCCTGCCGATTATGGCTTTCGTCCGACGGCGTTGTGGGAGCGGCAGAAGGCGGAGTTGACGCGCGTGCTGGAAAAGTCGGTTGCGGAGTTGGACGCGATGTCGCAGGGATACACGCCCAAGAAACTGGAGGCGCGCTTCGGGATGGGCGAACCGTCGCTGCTGTTGCAGACTTCGGCGGGAGAGGTGCGCTTGCACGGGTACATTGACCGTCTCGACGCCGCGCCCGATGGTTCGCTGCGCGTGATTGATTACAAGGCAGGCGGCGCGGCGATTAAGGCTGAGCACCTGAAAGAAGGACGCCGTTTGCAATTGCCGATTTACGCGCTGGCCGCGCGCGAGGCGCTGGGACTGGGGAAGGTCTCTGGCGGGTTTTACTGGCACATCCAGAAGGCGGAGGCGAGCAGTCTGAAGTTGGAGAAGTTCGAGGGCGGAGTGGAAGCGGCGTTCGATACGGCTGTCGCGCATATCGGGAAGCATGTGACGGGTATCCGCGCGGGGCATTTCGAGCCGAAAGCGCCTGAGGAGGGCTGTCCGAGTTATTGCCCGGCGGTGGGATTCTGTTGGAGATATAAGAAAGGATTTTGATGTCTCTTTTATCCCAATTCTCCTTCCAGGGTAACCAGCAGCAAGCCGTCACCGCTTCGGCGCGCGCCGTGGCGGTCACGGCAGGGGCGGGATCGGGGAAAACCCTCTCGCTGGTGGGACGGTATTTGCATTTGCTCGAACAGGGCTGCCCCATCCGCTCTATCCTCGCCATCACCTTCACCGAAAAAGCCGCCCGCGAAATGCGCTCAAGGATTCGCGCCGCGCTCGTCCCTCACCCTAACCCTCTCCCAAAGGGAGAGGGAACAGCCTCCCCTCCCCCAGCGGGGGAGGGGCCGGGGGTGAGGGACATCGACTCCGCCCGCATCGGCACCATCCATTCCCTGTGCGCCGAAATCCTTCGCGCCCATCCCGCCGAAGCGGGTCTCGACCCTGCTTTCGAGGTCCTCGAAGAGGGACTTGCCTCCGCCCTGCAAGCCGAAGCCATCGAAGCCGCGCTGGGCTGGGCGGCAAACGACCAGCAAGCCGCCGCGCTGTTCGAGCCGTTCAAGGAAAGCGAACTGCGGCAGATTCTCAAATCCTTGTTGAGCCGCAGGCTGGACGTTGCCTCCCTTCTCCCTATGGGAGAAGGGCAGGGGATGAGGGAAGGTTTCTCCGCCTCTCTCCACGCCTACCTCGCCACTCACCTCGACTCCCCAGCCTGGCTCGATTCCTTGTCCACCCTCGCCTCCCTCCGTTCCTCCTCCCCCGAAGACAAACTCGAACTCGCCCGACAATCGGTGCTTGCAAAATGGGACGAAATCCAGCAAGCCCGCGCTTCCCAAGATTGGGATACGGTTCTCGGCTCTCTTGCCGCCCTGCGCAAAGCCATCTCCACGCAGGGACAAAAAGCCAACTGGCAGGACATCGAAACCGTCCGCGACGCGATGAAAACCCTGCGCGACATCTACGATGAACATCTCAAATTCCTCGCCGAAAAATCCCGCTTCTCCCTCGACGAGAAACTTGCCGCCTGCCTCCCCGCCGTTCAGCGCCTCTTCGACCAGACTCTGCTCGAATACACGCGCCTGAAACAAGACCGCCTCGACTTCGACGACCTTGAAGGACTGACCGCCCGCCTGCTGGGCGACCATCCTGAAGTCCGCGCACAACTCCAAGCCGAACTGCGCGCCGTCCTCGTGGATGAATTTCAAGACACCAACGACCGCCAGCGCCAAATCGTCTACGCCATTACGGGATTCAATCTCCAATTACCAGTTACCAATCTCCAGTCTCCAATCGAAAATCGTAAATCTGAAATCGCAAATCTTTTCATCGTCGGCGACTCCAAACAATCCATCTACCGCTTCCGCCAGGCAGATGTCACCATCTTCCGTCAGGTGCAAGCCGACATCCGCAGCGCAGGCGGACAACTCCTTGACCTCGATCTCACCTTCCGCGCCCATAAACCCTTGCTCGATTCCCTCAACTCCCTGCTCGCTCCCATCCTCGGCGAGACGGATGACCCCGCGCGTCCCTACGCCGTTCCCTTCGCGCCGCTGAAAGCCTACCGCCAGACTCCCGCCCGCGAAACCATCAAAGAACCCTTCATCGAATTCCACCTCGGCTTGGGCGAAAACGCCGAAGCAGGCCGCGCCTCCGCCGCGCAAGCCCTCGCCCAGCGCCTGCGCGAACTCCACCAAACCGAAGGCTTCGACTGGGGCGACATGGCGCTCCTCTTCCGCGCCTCCACCGCCTTCCCCGTCTACGAAGACGCGCTCGAAGCGGCGGGCATCCCCTTCGTCACTGTGGCAGGACGCGGCTTCTACGACCGCCCCGAAATCCGCGACCTGCTCAACCTCCTCGCCGCCATCGCCGATCCCACCGACGACCTCGCCCTCGTGGGCGCCCTGCGCTCCCCCGCCTTCGCCCTTCCCGACGCGGAAATCTACAAACTGCGCTACCCCAACGGCGCAGACAAGCCCGCCAAAATTTTCGACAGCCTCAAAGAGCAGGTAGACAGGTACACAAGTACACAGGTAAATAACGCAACAGGCACTACGCAACACGCAACAGGCATTCACCCTTCATCCTTCATCATTCATCCTTATCAAGTCCTCGCCACCCTCCACTCCCTCTCCTCCCGCGCCCCCGCCGCCGCCGTCCTCAAACGCCTGCTCGACCTGACCCACTATCGCGCCATCCTTGCCGCCCATCCGCGCGGCGAGCGCATGATTCGCAACGTCGAAAAACTCCTCGCCGACGCGCATCGCTCGCGCCTCGTCTCCCTCACCGACTTCCTCGCCTACGTCCAGACCCTGCGCGACGTGAGTTTCCGCGAAGGCGAGTCTCCTGCCGACCCCGCCTCCGCAGGCGCCGTCCAACTGATGACCGTCCACAAAGCCAAGGGCCTCGAATTCCCCCTTACCGTCATCGCCGACGCCGCCTACGAACATCGCGGCGCAGGCGCGAAAATTCTCCTCGCCGATCGGCTGCTCCTCGACCTGCGCGACGACGACTTCCACTCCACCGCCTGGCAGTTCGCCGCCCGCCTCGAAGACGACCGCGCCGACGCCGAAGACCGCCGCCTGCTCTACGTCGCCGCCACCCGCGCCAAAGAGAAACTCCTCGTCAGCGGCCACGTCAAGCAAAAGAAGGACGGCGCGCTCTCCCTGGCGGGCTGGCTGTCGCATTTTTCTTTTTTGAACGACCTCACCCCTGAACGTCCCCTCCTCTTGGACGGACTCTCCGCTGCGATTTATCCCGCCTCCCCCGCTGCCGCTTCGGACTCCCCCGAACCTGCTCCCGTTTCGACAGACTCCCCTCTCCCCTTGGGAGAGGGGTCGGGGGTGAGGGCTATGCTCGACCCTCTTACGCCTCCGCCTCCCCTCGCCGATGAGGACACCCGCGCCCGTGAGAGCGAGCCGCCCCAGCGCGTCTGGCGTGTCGTTCCGCAAGCCAAACGTCCGCGCGCCCCTGCCTGGCTGGTGGGACGCCTCGTCCACGAAGCCCTGCGCCGCTGGCGCTTCCCTGACGATTCCTTCGACGCCTTCCTCTATCCCTTCGCCCTCGAATCTGGATTGACTGCCGATGATGAAATCCGTGCCGCCATTCAAGAATCCCGCAAAATGTTGGAACGGCTGCGCGCCCATCCGCTCTTCGCCGAACTCGACTCCGCCGAACGCCATCACGAAGTGCCGTACTACTCAGCCGACGAACGCGGCTACATAGATTTGCTCTACCGCACGAATGACGATTGGATTATCCTTGACTTCAAAACCGACGAAGTGTCGAGCGAGTCCGAAGCGCGCGAGACCCTCCAACGCAAAGGGTATCACCTTCAGGTAAAGCGCTATGCCCAGGCCGTCGCGGCCCTGCTTGGCGTCCAGGCAAAGACGCGGCTTGTCTTCCTGAATGTAAATGGTGAAGTGAAAATCTATTCCTGACAACCCCCTTTTGACTGTCAGTGCAATATTATCGGCTTATTTGGAGAGACTGAGTTGGGGATAGACTCAGTACTTCACGAAAGCGCGTAATTGGCGTTCTCTAACGCCAGTTTTGCGCTAGAGAGCGCACACTACGCGAGGTTTTTGTGATCTACTGAGACTGATGAAATGAGGTGGTTTCAATCCCTCAGGCGGGAGCGGTAATGCACCTCGTAGCGCGGCGGACGGCGGTGCAGCACGCTCACCACCGAAGGCAAGACGCGCAGGTCATCATCATCCTGAATGTAAAACAGACGGAAACGACGATAATCTTCCCCCTGAAATTGCAACGGCGGATCGCGCCGCAGAACGTAAGCAAACAAATACCAGTGCCCCCACTGATAGACAATCCGCAGCGGGGCAACGCGGAACAGATACGCCTGCTCTCCCTGGTAACGTGGCGAGCGGTAGCGAAACGACAATTCCCGCCGCGAGCGCACCGCGCGCTGTACCGTTTCCCACACCCGCTGGGGAATGCCGTTCGGGTCTACCTGCTGAAAAATTTCAAAGGAGACCCCCGCATCCATCCCCTCCATGCGGCGGCGCTGATCTTCGGGCAGGCGATCCAGCAAGAAGCGGAGCAGGGCATCAATCCCTCCATGTTCGCCGCTTTGCCCGCTGAAGGTCACGGTGAGAATCGCCAGCGCACGCAACGCCTCTTCGGGCAGCGAAAGCGAAAAATACGGTCCTGCATCTTTCAAGACATATTGCTGATCCACGAATTCCCATCTCACCCCCAGCTCGCGGCGCAGCCGCTGACGATCGCGCTTGAAGGCTGCCTGTTGCGCCCCCGCCGCCGGTGGATATGCGTCTGCCCCCACGGTTTGCAGAACAGCTTCAATCAACTGCTCGTTGGTTGCTGGCCCCTCCTGCAGGCGCTTCAAAATCGCCAACGCCCGCAGGAAGGAAACCCTCTCGCTGCCGCGTGTTGTCAAATTGCTTTTCTCCGTGACTGCTTTTTAGGAATTGATTTTATCTCAAAAGATTTTCTAGCCACCTGACAGTTTCATTTTCCGCCCCACCGCCCGACGATAAATTGTCGGGCTGATGCCCACAAAGCCCGCTGAAGCGGGCTGGCAGTCGGTTTTAGCCGACTTTGTAGGCGTAGCCAGCGGATTATGGTTTTTAACAAAATAATCTCGTAACGTTGTGTAGGGCGCGTTCTCTAGCGCGCCTGTTGGCGTTAGACGCCTTCGGCAGCGCCAACTATAGTAATACTCTTGAACATCTATCACGACCGTGA
>Ga0272446_1001636_pt1 | contig 32105 bp, 30 predicted proteins | sample YNPCB0061_FD_194587 | JGI IMG/M metagenome (GOLD analysis project Ga0272446, IMG submission 194587) | Hot spring microbial mat communities from Yellowstone National Park, WY, United States - YNP-CB-006-1 | ecosystem: Environmental > Aquatic > Thermal springs > Hot (42-90C) > Sediment | place...
GATGCCCCGGTACACGTCGATGGTGTAACTCATGCTCTCGAAGGTGTAGAAGGAGATGCCGATCGGCAGCGTGATCTCGAACAGCGGCAGGCTCCCTGAACCGAAAACCGCGAGCAGCCGGTTCAGGGTCCGGCCGGGATCAAATCCCGGCGGTGCGGGCGACGCCGGGCCGGTTCCCGTATACACTGGGTGTCGGGACGTATGAAGATCGGCATCGACAGCTACTGCTACCACCGCTTCTTCGGTGAGGTCTACCCGCAGCAGACAGCCCCCCCGAAGCGCATCACCCTGGAGGAGTTCATCGCCCGCGCGCGCCAGTTGGGTGTTGACGGCGTTTCCCTGGAATCCTGCTATATCCGCTGCGACAGGGATTACCTGGCCGGTGTGAAAGAGACCCTGGACCGGGCCAATCTGGACCGGGTGTGGGCCTGGGGCCATCCGGATGGCCTGGAAGGCGGCACGAACCAGCCAGCCTGGGAGCAGATGATCGCGAACTTCGAGCACGCAAGAGCCATTGGCGCAAAGGTGATGAGAGTGGTGGGCAGCAGCCTGCGGTTTCGCAGGCTGCCCCACGAGCCCCAGATCGAGCGGCTCTCCCGGATGTTCACCGATGCGGTCAAAGTCGCTGAAGAATACGGCATTCGGATGGCCGTTGAGAACCACATCGACTTCACGGCGGAGGAGATGTTGCGCCTGCTCCGCAACGTCAACTCCCCCTATTTCGGCATGAATTTTGACAGCGGCAATTTCGTGCGCCTGCTCGACGACCCGGTCAAAGCCATGGAGAGATTGGCGCCGTATGTCCTGGCCACGCATATCAAGGACCTGACGGTGCGCAAGTCCGTTCCGGTGGACGAATGGTTCTTCTTCTCCTCGGTGCCGGTGGGCGACGGGATTGTGGACAATCAAAGACTGGCGCAGTTACTGGCTGAGGCCGGTTACCAAGGTTTCCTGGCGGTGGAGATCGATTTTCTCGACCCCGGCTACGGTGATGACGAAGACGCCGCCGTGGAGAAGAGCGTTCAGGAATTGCGTCGAATCGCGCAGGCTGTATCGAGCCGGACTGGCGCGCCGGCAAGGAAGTGAACCGATGATCAGAAACTATGTAGCGGGAAGTTGGGAGACATCGAAGGCCACTGAACTGCTGCCGGTGCACAATCCGGCCACCGGAGAGGTGCTGGACCAGGCGCCCCTGTCTTCGGCGGCGGAGGTCGACGCCGCCGTCCGCGCCGCCGGGAACGCGTTCAGCTCCTGGAGGCGCGTTCCCGTGACCGACCGCATCCAGTACCTGTTCGGCCTGAAAGCGAAGCTCGAGGAGCAGTTCGAGGATCTGGCCCGGACAATCACTCTGGAGTGCGGCAAGACTCTCGGCGAGGCGCGCGGCGAGATGCGCCGGGCCATCGAGAACGTCGAGGTCGCCTGCGGAATGCCGTCCCTGATGCAGGGGTACCTGTCGGAAGAGATCGCTCCCGGGATCGACGAACTGATGATCCGCCAGCCTCTTGGTGTCTGCGCCATCATCTGCCCGTTCAATTTCCCGGGCATGATTCCTTTCTGGTTTCTGCCCTACGCGCTGGCGAGCGGAAACACGGTCGTGGTGAAGCCCTCGGAACGCGTGCCGCTGACCATGCAGAAGATCTTCGAAGTATTCGAGGCGGTGAAAGTTCCGGCCGGCGTGGTCAACCTGGTCAACGGCGGCCGCGAAGCCGTGGACGCGCTGCTCGATCATCCGGTGGTGCAGGCCGTCAGCTTCGTCGGGTCCTCAGCCACGGCGCAGCACGTCTATGCCCGCGCCGCCGCCCGCGGGAAGAGAGTGCAATGCCAGGGCGGCGCGAAGAACATCGTGGTGATTGCCCCCGACGCCCCGATCGACGGCACTACCGCCGTTGTTGCCGACAGCGCATTCGGTTGCGCCGGTCAGCGCTGTCTGGCGGCGTCAATGGCCGTATTGGTCGGCGGTGCGCGGCAGACGTTTCGTGACAGCATTCGCGAGGCGGCGGCGGCGCGCGTCACCGGCTGCGGCCTGGACAACGTTCAGATGGGGCCGGTGATCTCCGCCGCCAGCAAGTCTCGCATCGAAGCCCTGATCGGCAAGGCGCTGGGAGAAGGCGCTCGCGCCAGCGTGGATGGCCGCGGCGCGCGGATTCCCGGTTACGAGAACGGCTACTTCGTCAAGCCCACCGTCCTGGAGGGCCTTGCGATGACCAGCGAAGTGGCCAAGACCGAGATATTCGGACCGGTGCTGAGTCTCCACGAAGCGGACGATCTCGACCAGGCCATCGCGATGATCAACAGCGCCACCTACGGCAACATGGCGTGCCTGTTCACCGCCAGCGGCGAGCTGGCGCGGCGCTTTCGTTCGGAGGCCGACGCGGGCAACATCGGCATCAACGTCGGCGTGGCCGCTCCCATGGCCTTCTTCCCCTTTAGCGGAGCGCGCGGCAGTTTCTTTGGCGACCTGCACGGACAGGGCCGGGACGCCGTTGAGTTCTTCACCAAAGAGAAGGTCGTGGTGGAGCGATGGCCTAAAGCCCTTTCGCGGATGTTCTGACTATGGCAAACGATGTTGCCTTCGAGATGGCCACTTCGGCCGTGCGCTTCGGCCCGGGAGTGACCCGGGAGATCGGCATGGACCTGGCCGATCTCGGGCTGCGGCGGGCTCTGGTGATCACCGACCCCAGGATGCGCGCGCTGTTGCAATCGACACGGCCAAGGCCGTCAACCTCTACACCTGCTATCCGCCGGAGGATTTTCTGGATTATGTCAATCCTCCCATCGGCAAGGGCAAACCGGCGCCAGGCCCGCTGAAGCCGCTGTTCGCGGCGCCCACCACCTCAGGCACGGGAAGCGAGACTACCGGCGTTTCGATCTTTGACGCGAGACCCCTGGGACATTCCGCCTGCCTTCCGGCAGGGTACAATCCGGACATGAAACCTCTCGCGCTCTTATTCCTCTCCGGGCTGTTGTGCATGGCTCAGGCCCAGATCCGTCTGGGCATTGTCGGGACGGATACCTCCCACGTCATCGCGTTCACCAAGATACTCAATGATCCGGCTTCGCCCGACCACGTGCCCGGCGCGCGCGTCGTGGCGGCGTACAAAGGCGGCAGTAAGGACCTGGAGTCCAGTTATACCCGCGTCGACCAGTACGCCAACGAACTGCGCACGAAGTGGGGCATCGAGATCTTTTCCGACATCTCCGCAATGTGCAAGAAGGTGGACGGCATCCTGCTGGAGAGCGTGGACGGGCGGGTGCACCTGGAACAGGCCAAACCTGTCATTGCGGCCGGCAAGCCGATGTTCATTGATAAGCCGCTTGCCGCCACGCTGGAGGACGCCCGGGAGATCGCACGGCTGGCCAGGGAGGCCGGCGTGCCCTGGTTCAGTTCCTCCAGCTTGCGCTACAGCGAAATAGCCACCACCATGAAGTATCCGGACATGGTAGGGGCTGCCACCTGGGGCCCGGGACCTCTCGAAGAGCACCACCATCTGGACCTGGCATGGTACGCGATTCATCCGATTGAAATGCTCTATGCGCTCATGGGGCCGGGCTGTATCGAGGTAAGCCGAACCGCGACTCCCGCCGCCGACGAGATCGTAGGCCGCTGGAAAGACGGGCGAATCGGCAGCGTGCGCACCATGCGCCCGTACGGGCCTTACGGAGCGGTGGTGTTCCGGACCAAGGATGTGGCCCAAAGCAATCCGAAGGCGGCCGCCGGATACCGCCCGCTGGTGGTCGAGATCGTCAAGTTCTTCGAGACCCGCCAGCCGCCGGTCGCCAACGAGGAGACCCTGGAGATCTTCGCCTTCATGGACGCCGCGCAGCGCAGCAAGGAGGCGGGCGGAAAGCCAATGCCTCTGCGGTGATCGGTTACCATAGAAACTCATGCCAAATCTGCTGGAGGGCAAGCTCGCCCTCGTCCTGGGAATTGCGAACAAATGGAGCCTTGCCTACGCGATTGCGCGGGCGTTTGCGCGGGAGGGCGCAACCCTGGCGCTGACTTGCCTGGCTCCGAAATACAAAGACGGGCTCGCCGAAATCACCAGTGACCTGCCGGTGGCGGGCATCCTGCCTTGCGACGTGACCAAAGAAGAGGAGATCGCCGGGCTTCAGGAATGGCTGGCCGGAATGCAGCGCCCGCTCGATGTGGTGGTCCACAGCCTGGCGTTCGCCAACCGCGAAGATCTGACGCGGGATTTCGTCCAGACGCCGCGGAGCGGTTTTCTGCTGGCCCAGGAGGTGAGCGCCTACTCGCTGGTAGCCATCGCGCGCGCCACCGCGCCGTTGATGACCGGCGGCGGATCCCTGCTCACGCTGACCTACATCGGCTCCACGCGCGTGGTCCCGAATTACAACGTGATGGGTGTGGCCAAAGCCTCCCTGGAGGCCTCGGTGCGGTACCTGGCAAGCGACCTCGGGCCGAAGAACATCCGGGTCAACGCCATCTCAGCGGGCCCGGTGCGTACCGCGTCCGCCCGCGCCGTCAAGGACTTCTCGAGTATCCTCGAGGTGGTTCCGAAGCGCGCCCCGTTGCGCCGCAACACCGAGCCCGCCGAAGTCGCCGATACCGCGGTTTTCCTGGCCAGCGAACTGGCCCGCGGAGTCACCGGCAACATCCTCTTCGTGGATGCCGGGATGCAACTCATGGGGCTGTGACCTTCCGGAACCTCACTCGGGAAGCGTAAACAAATAGGCTGACAGCGCTTTCATTTCGGCCGGGGTGAAACGGTAAGGCGGCATGATGGTGCCCGGCGAGAGTTTCTGCGGTTCGCGGAAATGCTGCTCCACCCAGGCGGCGTCCCGGCGTCTGGCCAGGCCGTTGAGCGGGGGACCGATTCTCATCCCCATTCCGTTGACCTGGTGGCAGGCTCCGCAGCGGTTGGCCTGATACACCATCGCCCCGGTGACGGCGAACTCCGGAGCAGCCTGAAGCGCGGCCGCGTTGCGGGGCGTCAGCTTCAGCAGGAACGCGGCCAGGGCGTTCAATTGCGGGCCCGTGAGCTGCACGGCCGGCATGGCCGTGCCGGGCACAACCTGCGCGGGATTCTGGAAGTGCGCGATCATCTCCGCGGCGCTCTTGCGGGGTGCGGCCAGCGCCAGGTCCGGGCCGACCTTCGCCTTGCCCTCGACCAGGTTATGGCAGGTGGCGCAGGCCTCGCCGCGAAAGTAACCGATGCCGGCCAGTTCCTCGGGCGACAGATGCATCCAGTCGGTTGGCTCGGAAAAATCGATCTGGACGGGCGTCACCGGCTTGGGAGTGGTCGCCACGGCGGCCACAGTCAAGCCAGTCCACGTCACCCCCGCCAGGGTGACCGCCGTAAACGCCGCGGTACGGCGGGTCACCCGCACGGCGCGGCCGCGATCGATGAACGGAACCAGGATCAGCGCAGCAACCGCCAGGCCGGGCAGCACCACGGCCCCCACCACCTCGAGCGGCCCTTCAAACCACTTCAGAGTTTGAAACAGAAACAGAAAATACCATTCCGGACGCGGGATATAGCTGGTGTCGGTGGGATCGGCGATACGCTCGAGGGGCACCCGCGCCGCCACGGCCAGGGTGAACAGAATCGCAAAAGCGATGAAGATAGCGACGGTGTCCCGGAATACCTGTCCCGGAAAGAACTTCTTCCGGGGCAAGGCCTCATCACCCGGCAACGGCGCCACCCCGTGCTTTCGCACGAGGTAAATGTGCGCACCGATCAACAGCAGGGTAGCGGGCGGAAGCAGCAGAACGTGAAGAGCATAGAAGCGCGCGAAAGTGACCACGCCGATTTCGCCGCCGGACCCGAGCAACCGGCTCACGTACGGACCTAAGAGCGGCGCCTTGCCGGCGATCTGGGTGGTAACCACGGTGCCCCAGTAAGCCCGGTTGTCCCATGGGAGCAGGTAGCCGGTGAGCCCGTACGCCAGCGTCAGCAGCAGGAGGACCACCCCTACCATCCAGGTGGCTTCGCGAGGCTTCTTATAGGCCCCGTAGAGAAACACCTGGACCATGTGCAGCACCACCACCACGATCAGCATGCTGGCGCCCCAGTGGTGCAGGCCGCGGATGAGACGCCCGCCGGTGAGCTCGGCCACAATGTAGCGCACACTGTTGTAAGCATCCCCGGGCGTGGGCGCGTAGTTGAAAGAGAGCAGAATGCCGGTGAAGACCTGGGTGAGGAAAAGGAATACCGCCACGCTGCCGAAGACCTGGCGCCAGTTGCTCGAGGCGGGGATCTCCTCATAGAGGAAGCTGCGAACCGCCGATTCAATTCCGGTGCGGTGCTCCAGCCAGTCTGCGATGCGTCTCATGCGCCGCCCCCGCCGGACTGCCGCACACGGCCGAGCAGCAGTTTGTTGTTCTCGACGCGAACCTCATAGCGGTCCAGGGGCCGCGGCGCCGGTCCGGAAAGCACTCGGCCGTCCAGTCCAAACGAGGAGGAATGGCACGGACACAGAAACTCCCGCCGGCGGTCGTCCCAGTGATAGGCGCAGCCCAGGTGAGTGCACTGGGGAGCGTAGGCGGCCACGTCCCGCTGGCCGGTCTTGACCACCCATACCGTGCTCTTTTGGCTGGTGATTTTCCATCCGTCCCGGCGGTTCCGGCGGAAGACGATTTCGGCCGGCTCGCCAGGCTTCAGCGCCGCGATGTCTCCCGCCTCCACCCACTCGTCGTCCTGGCGCGCCTTGGGAGGCAACAGCAGGTACACCGAAGCCGGGATGCCGAGCGCCGCGGCGATCAATCCCCATAGCCCGTAGATGGCGCCCAACAGAAAGGTGCGGCGATTCTCCACTGGCATGCCCCTCCTTCACACTCATTGTAGAAAGAGGGGAGAAAAACAGATGTTACGTTGATGTAAAACCTGAAGGGGGAAGCGGCCCTCTTCACCACACCCTGCCGGCCTGGATGTTGGGCTGCGACGCGAACACTTTTTCAAACGGCACGGGGTTCAGGTAGAACCTGCCGTGATGGAAGTTCACGATGTTTTCCATGAACTTCTCCACAATGTCGAATCCGTGGACCATGAAGATATTGATCCGGTACAGCACGCCCAGGTCGGAGGGGTCGTCGATGATCTCGGCGAACTTCGCCCCCATCTCCCGCGCCATGCGGCTGGATTTGCGAAACATCTCCAGGCTGGCGTCCAGGCGTTTGATGAATTCGGCCTGCTTCCCGGCGTTCCTGGCCTGAAACGCCGCATCGAACTCCAGGTACGCCCGGCGAATCTGCGCGAGGGCCTCGATGTGCATGATGTAGGCTTCCGTCTTGCTGCGCAGGTAAGCCAGCTCCGCGCGGCCGCCCTCCCCGACGCGGGCTTGCGCCTCCGCAAAGTGGTCCGCCGCCTGGCGGAGCAGTTCGACGTTGCGCTTGAAGTAGAGCAGCTTGGCCCGGCTGTCATCCAGGAAACCCGCCCATCCCGGGAAGGCTGGACCGTCGTAAGGGTTGCCCTGGCCGGCGTAGCTTTTCACGATGGCGATCTCGCCGATCGGACCGCAGCAGCCAAAGTTGCCGCGCTGGGTCCAGTTCATCTCCTCTTCGTTCCGCTCGAGTATCTGAAATGCCTGGAAGGCCTGGTTCGCGGCGGCCTCGCCGAAGATGCGCCGCGCGTAATCCCGGTAGAATTCCTCGGGCGTCATCTCGGGCTTCCAGGCGGCATCGGCTAAAAACTTCTCATTGTGCTCCTGACCGCGCGCCCGGTTCACCTGCATGGCGTGGCCCGCGATGCCGTGCTCCCGGGCGCCGTTGTACAGGCGGTCCTTGTAGTACATAGTGACGTTGAACTGCATTCCCAGCATCCCGCTGTCGTCGTCCGAGCGTGAGATCAGCGTCCGCTCCCGTTCGCCCATGTTGCCGAACTGGTACAACGGCACTCCCATCGGCGTCCAGATGCCCCGGCTCACCATGTCCGTGAAAGGAACGTCCTTGGGAAACCGGCGGTCGAGGATCGGGTACACGTAGCTGCGCCCGAAAGCCCCGATGCCGATGTTCGGTTTCGGGTTCATCTGGTCGCGCGCTTCGATGATCTTCTTCATCATGTAGATCGCGGCGTTGTTGGAATCCACCACCCGGTCGGCCACCCGGGCGTAGCCGGTGTAGTGCTTCCAGTGCGCGAGTTGCTCGGCGTAGTCTTTGGGGCGTTCCTTGAGTTGGTACTCGCGGCTCTCCTGGTCCTCGCAAACCGGGTACAGCTCGGGGAACCACAGAAAATAGCCTTCCGCTTCGGGATACGTCTGCACCAGGCTCTTCAGGCGGTTCCGGTTGATTTCATCCACCACCGGGTCGGCCGGGCAGGTGTAGACTCCGCCCATGATGGGGTGGAAAGGCAGGTCGCCGGTTCTGGACCGGGCGTGACGCGCGAGGTTCGCGGGCATACTTACCGGGTCGATTGCCAGCCAGGTCTTGATCTTCCGGGCCTTGGCGTACGCGATCACCTGGCGAAGCATCTGCTGCGCTTTCTCGAAGGCCTGCTCGGGAGTCTCCACATTCTGGAACTCCGGAGGCGCCAGGCGGGGATGTTTGAAGTGCTCCCGCCCCACCACCATGTCGCTGGCCAGGTGCGAGCCGAAGTTGATGGCCCAGAGCAGATACCCGCTCTCCCTGGTCGAGACATCCCCCATGAAGTTGCGCTCGCCCCTGTAGTCGTACGTCAGCCACGGGGCGTAGGGGAACCAGAAGACCTGTAGATAGTTCATCCTCATCTTGGCCATCTGGCCGATGAACTTTTTCCAGTACTCCAGCGACCAGATGGTCTGGTTCGGGTAGCAGTTGTCCACGTGCACGCCGCGCCGGCGGTAAGCGGGTTCGACCCGCTCGTTCAGGACCGGCAGGCGCATGGTGTCCTGTTTTTGCGGGACGATGTCCTTGGTGAGCAGGAAAACATAGCCCAGCCGTTCCAGCAGATCGTAGGCGGCATACATCGTACCCGCCTCGTCAATGCCGCCCACCACCAGGGCCGGCCGCCCCTTCAAACTGATCCGCCGGAGCAGGTAGCCGTTTTCCTTGAGGCCCTGAAAGTCGGCCAGCTTCTGCTCGGCCGCCTGGCGCACCAGTTGGTTCTCCGCCGGGCCGCCTACCAGCACCAGGTTCTTGTCTGCCGGCGCGGAAGTGACGATTTGCAGCCGCGCACCGGAGAGAGCCTCGAGATGCTGCTGGAGTTCCCCCGCCACGAAGCTGTTGAACGCACCGGCCCCGGCGACGATCACCGCTTCCGGCTGCCCGTTCCGTACCAGGAATGCTTCCGGCGCCGTTCGTGGCGCGGCCCCCGCCAGCCAAGCCAATAGGAACCCCATTGCAGCCAGATTCCGTCGTGTTCTCATGGTTCGTTCACTCCACACCCAAGTAAAGACTGACGGCGATGCCTGCCACACCCAGGAAGGTGCCGAACGGCAGTTCGTAGGTGGATGAATCCTTGCGGGTCAGCGCAATGTAGAGCAACCCCACGACCGATCCGGTGACCGACCCAACCACCAGGACCAGCAGCGCGCCGCGGATCCCCAAAAAGGCTCCGATCATGGCCACCATCTTCACGTCGCCCAGACCCAGTCCCTGTTTGTGACGGATCTTTTCGAACAGGAACCCGGCCAGCCACAGAAACCCCGCCGGAACCGCCGCACCGAAAACCGCTTCGGCCACCGACGAGGCGTTGGGCCCCCACTCGACGCCGTAAAGGGAGAGCGCCGCGCGGCCGAGAAAATCCCGCACGGGGACAAACCAGGCCAGCCCAACCGCCGCCAGGAGTCCACCCAGGGTAAATTCGTCGGGCAGGATGCGCTCCTCCAGGTCGGTGAACAGCAGTCCCACCAGCAAGGCATTCAACAGGCAGAGCTTCGCCGCCTCGGCGGTCGGGCCCATCGCCAGGACGATGCCGAAAAACAGCGCTCCGGTCAGGGCTTCCACGGCCGGGTAGCGCCAGGGGATCCGCGCCCGGCAATACCGGCAACGTCCGTACAGCATCAGGTAGCTTACCAGCGGGATGTTGTCGTACCAGGCGATTTGCCGGTCGCACGAGGGACAGCGGGAGCGGGGGCGCACCACCGAGAGGTCGCGCGGCATGCGGTGGATGCACACGTTCAGAAAGCTGCCGATCAGCAGGCCGAAGAGCAGGGCGATCAGCGCCTCTAGCATTTCAGCACCTGGCGGTAAACCCGCAGCGTATTCTGCACCATCGCGGCTACCGAGAACTTCTCTTTCACCAACTGGCGGCCCCGCTCTCCGCAGGCGGCGGCAAACTCCGGATCGTCGAGCATACGGCGCATGGCGGAGGCGATGGCCGCGGGCGTGTTGTCGACCAGCAACCCGGTGCGCCCGTCTTCAATGATCTCCGGGATGCCTCCCACGCGGCTGGCTACCACCGGCACGCCGGCCGACAGGGCCATCAGGACAGCCGAACCGAGGCCCTCGCACTCGCTGATGTAAACGAACAACCGCGCCGTGGCCAGGTCCCGCTCCAAATCGGTCGCGATGTGAACCCTCTGGCCGGCCAGGGCCGCAGCCTCGGCCAGCAGGGGCCCAGCCTTCTCCGCACAGGCCAGGATGCGGTCACCGCCCCGCGCGGGTTCCAGCAGGGGCACCCCGTCATACACCACCGAGATGCGCTCCGCGGGCACGCCGTATTCCACCAGCCCGCGCTTCACGAATTCGGAGACGGCAATGAAACGCGCCGGCCGGGAGTACTTCCAGCGCGACAAGCGTCCTTCGCCCGCGGGAAACGCGACCCGCCGGGATACCACGAACGGCACTCGGGCAAACAGGGCCGCCAGCGTGTGCGAGCGGGCGTCGTGGGCATGCACCAGGTCCGGTTCGGCAAAATACAGCCGCGCGCCGGAAATCGGCACGGCGCTCAACTTCCGCTTGGCCGCGGCTTTAATCAACGGCGAACCCTTAGGGGCCAGCAGGGTGACATCGTGCCCCGCGGCGGCCAGGCCCTCGACCAGACGCAGCGCCTGCCACTGGCCGCCGCGCAGGAGGGTTCCCGAGTCGAGATGGAGTATACGCACGTCAACTCATGTTCCGCGCCTTGGCATATTTCAAGAACGTGTACAGCGCGGCCATGTAGGCAATAGTCAGTCCCTCGGTGCCATCCAGGAATCCGCGCTGGAGGACGTAGGTGCGGAAGAACGTCCAAGTGGGATCGGCGATCAGATGCGGCCAGCCGATCTTTTTCCCCTGGGTCACCAGTTCCTGGGCCGCCAGAGTGGTATAGCGGTCCATGGTCTTCAGGTGTTCGGAGAGCGAGTCGCAGGTGAAATGCAGCAGATTGGCCTCCAGGTGCCCAATGCGGCCGTTCACTTCCACGCTCTCGTGAACGAAATCGCCTTTCCAGCGCGCCTTCCGCCGGTCGTAGAGACGCACCTTGCGGTCGGGATGCCAGCCGCTGTGAAGAATCCATTTACCCAGGTACTGCGCCAGACGGGGCATCGTATAGGCGTCGAACTGGGGACCCCGTTTCTTCAGATTCCAGATTTCGCCTTCCAGCGCTTCGCTCAGCGCTTCGTCGGCGTCGATGGAAAGAATCCATTCGTGGGATGCCTGTTCGGCCGCGTAGTTCTTCTGCCCCGCATACCCGCGCCAGGGCCCGTCCACCACCCGGGCGCCCAGCTTGGAGGCCAGCTCCACGGTGCGGTCCGTCGAGCCGCTGTCGAGCACCACGATCTCATCGCAACAGCGCAGGCTTTCGATCGCCCGGGCGATCTTGCGCTCCTCGTTCAGCGTGATGATGGTCGCGGTGATCTTCATTCCTTTCACATGCTGTTAATGGCGGCGACCGGCGTCAACATGAAGCACAGCGCGAAGACGGCCAGGGCCACCCAGCCCAGCGTCCTGCGTCCGGGCCCCAGTTCCCGCGTGTCGTAGATGGAGGGGTGCCGCATGCCGAAGAAGAACAGAAAGGCCGCCCACAACCACCACACCCACCACAGGAATCCCAGCGGAATCAGGATCGCGATAAAGACGCGGGACACGAGCTTGTGTCTGCGCCCGAACATCGAGTAGACGATGTGCCCGCCGTCCAACTGCCCGATAGGCAGCAGATTGAGAGCCGTTGCCAGCATCCCGATCCAGGCCGCGCGGGCCACCGGATGCAGATAGACGTCGGCGGTTGCCGCGCCCGGAAAGATCGTGTGCTGGAGCAGCCAGAGCAGCGCCGGAGTGCCGAAGGCGAGGCTGCCCTGGTGGGCAATGCCGGGAATCACCTTGGAAAACGCCAGGCCGATTCCCAGCGCCGGGATCACGAAAACAAACCCGGCCAGCGGGCCCGCGATGCCGACGTCGAACAGTTCCCGCTTCGAGTAGATCGGCGCCCGGATGCGAATGAACGCGCCCAGCGTCCCGCCCAAGGTTGGCGCCGGCAGGAAGTAAGGCAGGCTGGCGTCGATCCGGTAATACACGCAGGCCAGGTAGTGTCCCATTTCGTGGGCCAGCAGGATCATCATCAGGGTCAGCGAGAAGGGCAATCCGTCAACCAGCGTGGCCGGATTCGCCCACCACCGCGAGAACGCATCCAGGTCCCGTTCGATATCGAAAAACGGCAGGTTGCGGTCGAAATTCTGTTGCATCCGGGCGCCGGTCACCGAGGCCGTGAACAGAGTGACCGCCAACAGCAGCACGTGCAGCCAGTAGCGGTGGCGCGGGGAAGCTCCCGGAAGGGAGTATCCAAAGCCGCTGCCGTTAAATGGGTCGGGAAGACGAGTTGCTTCTCTGTAGTCCGCTGCCGACACAAAAGCCCTGCCCGCCTAATTATTGCAGGGTCTGTAACTCTTTGCCCGGCTTGAACCGAACGGCCTTGCCCGGAGGAATGGAGACTTCAGCGCCGGTCCGCGGATTGCGGCCGATGCCGGTCTTTCGCGGCTTCACGTTGAACACACCGAAGCCGCGCAACTCAATCCGGTGACCCTGCTCCAAAGCCCGCTTCATGGATTCAAAAACGGTCTCCACAGCCATTTCCGCTTTGGTTTTCGTAATGCCGGTCTTATTGACGACTTCGTTGATGATATCAAGCTTGATCAAGACAGCCTCCTGTTGTTGAACCGCAGTCCGAGCCCAAGGTCAAGCCCATGATAGGATTAGGGTTACTTCCTTGTCAAGCAAGAGCAAAAGCAACTCAGGCCGGAGGCCCGGGCAAGTGGACCGGATGTTGTTCCGCCAGGCCTGCTCCCGCTACGCTACCGGGGTGACGGTGGTGACCGTGCTGGGACCGCATGGCGCTCCCCACGGAATGACGGCCAACTCCTTCACCTCGGTCTCGCTGGAACCGCCTCTGATTCTGGTCGCGGTGGATCACGCCACCCGGATGGCCGGGTACCTGCGGGCAGCCGAACACTTCGCAGTGAACGTTCTGGCCAAAGAACAGCAGAACCTTTCGGTGCACTTCGCGCGTCCGGGGCACGACCGGTTTGCGGGGTTGCCCTGGAGTTCCGGTAACACCGGGGCTCCGCTGATCCCCAACTCCCTCGCTCAACTGGAGTGCGCCCTCAGGCAGATGGTGGAAGCCGGCGACCACACGGTGTTTATCGGCGAAGTGCTCTACGCCGCCTGGCGGGAGGGCGAGCCGCTGCTGTACTTCGACAGGGGATACCGGCAGTTGGCCCAGGTCAGGCAGCGGATTGAAATCCCGGTCAAGACCGGATAGCCTGACTCTCTGCCGTGGTGCGGGAGGGAATCATGAATCTTCGACCTATTGTCTGGTTGTGCCTGGTTGCCGGCGCAGGCCTGCCGGCCGCCCGGGGCCTGGCGAATCCAGCCGGCGGCGCCCGGGAGATTGTCCCGATCGCCGCCGGCTGGCGCTTCCAGCTCGATGTCTACGATTTGGGAGAGAAAGAGCAGTGGCACGCCAACGGATTCGACCGGTCGGCTTGGGCCGAGGTGAGCGTGCCGAAGGCGTGGGACCTTTTCGACGAAGCCTTGTGGGGATACGAGGGCATCGGCTGGTACGCGACCAGCGTCCCGGGCGCATGGGCCCGGAAGAATGCGGTCCAGCGGCTGATCTTCGGCAGGGTCAACTACCATACCAGAGTCTGGCTGAACGGAGAGTTCCTGGGCGAGAACGCGAACGGCTATCTTCCTTTCGAGTTCGACGTCAGCGGAAAGCTGAAGCCGGAGGGGGCGAACCTGCTCGTGCTGCGGGTGGACAACCGGCCGCGCCTCGAGTGGCTGCCCGGCGCCAAGCAGATCGAGTGGATCCAGTATGGCGGCATCCTCGAACCCGTCCGGCTGGAGACCAGCCCGCCGGTCTACATCTCCGACCTGACGATCAACGCTGTCCCCGATGGCGCCGGGGCATCCGTGGCCTGCACGGTGGAGATCACCTCCCGGGCCGCCGCCGAAACCGGCGTTGTGCTGCGCGCCGGTGTCACGGGTCACGACGAGACGGCGCAGTCGCTGCGATTCAGGGTGGCGCCGGGCGCCAGGACGGTGCGGAGTCTCTCCCTCTCGCTCGCCCAGGCCAGTCCCTGGTCCCCGGACAGCCCGTCACTATACAGCCTGGCCGCATCCCTGGAGGCCGGCGGCCAGACCGACTCGATCACGGCCCGTTTCGGGGTCCGGAAGATTGAGGCGCGCGGCCGGGAGATTCTGCTCAACGGCCGCCGCTTCCGGGTCAAGGGCGTCAACCGTTACGACGAATACGGCAAGTACGGCCCCGCGCCCCCGAGGGACTTGCTGGTTGAGGACTTGCGCCGCATGAAGAACGCCGGGGTGAACTTCGTCCGCGTGCATTACCCGCAGTCGCCGGAGATCCTGTCGCTGTATGACGAGATGGGCTTCGTGATGAGTGAAGAGGTGCCCCTGAACTGGTGGGGCAACGGCTTCTCCGGCAAGGGGGAAGAGGTGCAGAGCGACGCGATCCTCTCGCAGGCAATGCCAGCCCTGGAGCGAATGATCCAAAGAGACAAGAACCACCCTTCCGTGATCATCTGGAGCATGTGCAACGAGTCGCAGACGGCGAACGAAGTGGGGATCCGGGTAATGCGCCGGCTGATCCGGCGCACCCGGGAACTGGACAAGTCCCGGCTGGTGACCTTTGTGATTTCCACCCAGGAGGCGAAGGAGCACAAGGCCTTCGAAGATGCGGACCTGGTGGCCATTAACGTCTACAGCGGACAGTTCGGCGCCAGGATTGCCCGCCACACCGGTGAACTCAGCGAACTGGTCACCAGGCCCTCGGCTGAGCACATCCGGCGCCAACTGGCGGCCTTCCCCGGCAAGCCGCTGCTGATTACCGAGTTCGGCACGCGGGGCGTGCCCGGGATCCATGGCGACATCGCTTACAGCGAGGATTTCCAGGCCGCGTTTATCCAGGCGGCGTGGAAAGCCATCGAGGAGTGCGCCGAAGCCTCCGGCGGGGTGCTCTGGTCGTGGGCCGATTACTACCATCGCCGGACTTTCATTCAGTACGCTGTTTTCGGTCCGTACGGCGTGGTCACGGTGGACCGGCGGCCCAAAGCGGCGCTGGCCGCGCTCACCGCGATGTATGGCGGCCGGCAGGCGCTTTATAAGGACATTCCCCGCGACTACCTGGCCGAAGCCGATTCGATTCCCGGCTTCTGGATTAATACCGTGGACGGCGTCAGCCGCTTCCTCAATGAGCGCGTGCGCAAGGGAAGCGTGCGCCAATTCGGCACGACCGCCGGCGGGCGGCCGATGCGCGCGGCGTTCTACGGTGAGCCGCGCGGCGCCGGCGGCACAACCACTTTCTCGGGTTCTCTCGGCTTCGGCGACGTGCGCGCATACTTCGGGCCGGAGCATGCCCGGAAAGTCTACATGGCCATCGGTGCGGTGCACGGAGGAGAGGTCGAAGGGATTACCGGTCTGGTGAATCTTCTGGCGGTGCTCGAGACCGGCGCCGATCTGCGCGGCAAGCCCTGGCCCGCAATTACCGCCGCCGCGGCCGCACTGGACCGCATCATCCTCATCCCCATCGTGAACGCGGACGGCCGCGCCCGTGTGCCCTACCGGATGCTGCGTTTCCGGGGGGCCAACGAAGACGTGCAGGAATACTTCAATACGGGCGGCTGGAAGGACGGCAAGCTTATCGGCTGGCCGGGCTGCAAGCAGTTTATCCCGCTCGATTTCTCGAAGACCGGTTTCCCGGGCGGTTATCCGAACGACGCCGGCGTCAACATCCAGCACGACGATTTTTTCGGCCGCCCCCAGCCGGAGACGCGCGCGCTGCTCGAACTTGCCGCCCGCGAGCGCCCCGACCTGATCCTCAATATGCACACCGGCGCCACCTTCACGACGCTCCTGCGGGAGTTCATCGAGCCATCGCTCACGCCCGCGTTCGAGGAGTTGTACCGGCGCGTGCACACCGCGCTCACCCGGGCGAAGCTGCGCGGCTCGGACGACGCGGCCCGCGAAGCCGATCCCGCCGGGACCCGGCTGGGCGTGTTCAATCTGAGCACAGCCCTGAATCTGAACAGCGGGGCCCTGGCGGTGCTGATCGAATCGCCCTCCCACTCCGCCTCGAAAGCCACCCGCAACGGGCAGCCGTTCCGGCACACACCGGACGATATCGTGGATGCGCAGCTTACCTGCCACCAGGAAGCCATGCGGTTTCTGGCGGAGACCGGCGGGCGCGCGAACTGGACGAAAAAGTAGGTAACGGCGTGACCCCGCATTTCCACTTGTTCGGTCCGGTCCACCTGCTCATTCTCGCGGCGGCGCCCTCTACCGGGCTGACTCTGGCATGGGCGGCAAGGCGCAACGCGGCCGTGGGAAGGGGTCTGCGACTGGCTTTAGGCGCCTTTCTCGCGGTCAATGAACTGATCTGGTATGCCTACAAACTGCATTATGAGGGTTGGCGGTTCCCGGAGGGTCTTCCGCTGCAACTCTGCGACCTGGCGCTGTGGCTGACGGTCATCGCCGCGTTCACCCGGCAGACGGCGGCTTTCGAATTGGCGTTCTTCGCCGGCCTCGGCGGCAGCAGCATGGCGCTGCTCACGCCTGACCTGTGGGCGCCGTTCCCCTCGTATCCGACGGTGTATTTTTTTCTGGCTCACGGCTTCGTGGTCGTCACGCTGCTGGTGCTGTCGCGGGGCGGATTGATTCGCGCGCGGAGCGGTTCGGTGTGGAGGGCGTTTGCGCTCCTCAATGCCTACGCGGCGGTGATCGGACTTTTCAACGCCTGTTTTGGCACGAATTACCTGTATCTGTGCCGAAAACCGGCGAGCGCTTCGCTGTTGGACTATTTCGGTCCATGGCCCATCTACGTTGCGGTGGGAGAAGCATTCGCGCTGGGTGTATTCTGGCTGCTGCGGCCGCTTCTGCCCCGCGCGCCGGAAGGGTAGACGGTCCGGCGGGCATCCGGGCCACGGGCGCGCAGATCACAATCCCGCCGGGGCGGTAAGGTGACCAAAGGGCCGAAATCACGTTGGTGCCGACAGCCGTCCTCACTTCTTCGAATCCCCACGCAGATCGGCAATCCAGGCATTAATCTCATCAACTCCCCCGGGAAAAGATCCGAGCACTCCCGCATAGGCTCGGAACGGGTTCTCCGCGGTGCGGGCGGGCCGAATCACCGTGCGGTCCCCTTCAACGGTGAACTCCAGCCGGTCCCCTTCCTTAAGGCCCAGGCGAGCCCGGATCTGGTGCGGAATCGTGACCTGACCTTTGCTGCTGACGACACTGGAATACGCCATACTTACTATCTATCCCTACAGTAAGGATCGCAGTTCTTACCCCCTCGACGGTCCGCCTTCAAGGCGCGGCCACAATCACTGCGCAGGTGCGCGGCGGGATCCGGACGCGGGCCGGCAACGTGGCCTGCGCGTTCTGCTGAAACGGCGCGCCGATTTCGACCTTGCGTCCGGAGCCGCCCGGCCAGGTGACCGTCGCCGTGTCCTCGGCGTTGCCGTAGTTCACCACCACCACGGCTTTGCCCGCGCCCTCGAATACCGAGTAGCGCACCTGCGGACCGGCCTTTACCTCCGCCCCCTCCGTGTCGCGGAAGCGGCCGTGGAACAGCAGGTCCTTGTGCCGGGAGCGAATCCGGATCAGCTCCTGCACATAGCGCGAAAGCGGCCGCATGAGCGGCGTGTCCATCCCGTCGTTGTAGTGCAGCGGCGCCACGGCCCACACCAGTCCGTAGCGCATCCCGTTGTTCATGATGTTGATGTCTCCGGGGCTCTCCGCAAAGATGGTCGAAGTCCACTCGGGAAACGTGTAGCGCACCACCGGCGAGTTCATGTCAATCTCGTTCATACGCATGTAGGACACATCCACGTATTGAAACGTGCGGTCCCACATGGTCTCGGAGGCCAGCGTGAAGGCCGGGTTGACGGCCCGCCCGCGCTCGAGCGTCTCGCGGTAGGTCTGAAGAAGCGCCTCGGGAATCGACCGGTCCGGCGTGGTCTTCAGGTCCGGGTTGAAGTCCAGCATCGAAGTAAGCACGGTCTTATCAAGCTGCAACCCGTCTGCCCCGTCGCGGACCAGATCTTCGTACTGCCGCACCAGCAACTCCCGCATCTGCGGGTGGGCCGGGCTGACGATGGTCATGTTGCGCCGCCGGAAGCCGAAGCGCGAGCCGATGGTCCCGTAACCCCAGCCCATGATGGCCAGGTCGTCGGCCCAGCGGCCCTTCACCGCATAGCGGTGGAGTTTCTCCCGCCAAAGATCGGTACCCGTGTCGGCGAACTGAACGTTGGAAAAGATGAGCGGGTGCATCCCCATTCGCCGGATTTCGGCCAGCGCCTGCTGGAATTCCTCGCGCGTGCCCAGGCGCGGATCGGGCGTGTACTGCGGGTAGCCGCGATCGATGCCGCCGATATCCCAGCCCAGAATCTCGAACGTGGTAACGCCGTACTTCTTGGCTTCGGCGGCCAGGCTCGGCAGATCGCGAAAGCGGTAGTGGATCACATCTTCCGGGTCTGAGAGGATGACGGACTGCCACGCCATCTCCTTGCGCAGCCAGGTGGGCGCGCGCTTGACCTGGAAGTGCCGGTCGAACCAGGCGCGGTAGATGCGGCTGCCTTCATGCCAGTCGCCCGGGTGGACCTGGAGCACCACGGGCGCCGAGCGGAACGTGCCGTTGCGCGTGTAGGGAAACTTCACCCAGCCCATCTTGATGCCGATGGGCGTGCCCGCCGGCACGTCCCCTGCCGTGGGCCAGGTGTCGCCCACCACCGCGCTCTTGTGAAACGGGTGCAGTTCGAAGTACAGCGCGCCCAGGCGCGTTTCCGGGTCGTGGTCGGCGTAGTACATACCCAGGTTCGCCTTGCGGTTGTAGAATTCCGCCCACGACATGGTCATCGAACCCGGATAAGTAAAGCCGGTGACCGAAGCGCGGATGCCCAAATTGCCGCCGCCGTACCCGCCGCCCCGGAACGCGGTGAACAGGTTCGGCAGGTTGTTGGCCTGATAGCCCGGCACCAGCGATTCGGTATCGGCGCGGTTTACCAGCCCCTGCTGGCCGCCCAGGACGCCGAAGAAGACCTCGGCCACCGGAGCGCTGGTGGGATTGTCGATTTCAATGGAGAACTCCAGCGCGCTCGCCACGGCGCGGATCTGATAGCGCACCTTCAAAGGAACCTGTTCCCGGGCGTTGCGCAGACTGTCATAGGAGATGACGACGCCGCCGGGGACGGCGCTGAGTCGCGCGCCGCTCTGCTCGGCGCTGTGGAAGTAGTTCGCCTCCTGGCCCGCTCGCGGCACCAGGATGCGGAAGTTTTCTCCCAGCCGCGGCTCCTGGATCAATTCGACGCGCGGCGACTTCCAGGTGAGCCCGACCAGGTCACCGGTGCCCGGGGCCAGACGCAGGCTGCACAACGGGGTCTCGATCACCCGGGGCTCGGCGCCCCAGCTCAGCGCGCCGCCCAGCAAGACGGAAGCCAGAGATAAGATTCGCATGGCGGGAACATTTTCCCTCAAATTCCCGCCTTCCGGCACGATAAGAAATCTGTGAGCCTGTTTCTGGAGAATGCGCAGCGCCTCTTCGAGACCGCCACAACCGTGACCGGAACAGGCGAAAGCACCGATTACGCCATCCTGGTGGGCGCCGATGGCGCCATCCGGATGGTGGCCGGCTGCGATTGGCCGCTCGATTCGTTACGCCGGGAACGGGACGCCCAGGTGGTCTACCGGGTCAGCGACCGCAACGGGCGCGTGCGCGTGGAAGGCCGTTCCGGCCGTCAATCCTGCCTGCTGGAAACCGAACGCCCCGCCGCCGTTGCCCGCCGCCTGCTTGCCGGCCAGCCCCGCTACCTGCTCACAAACCCGCCTCCCGCAGGAACTTCGCGGATTCTTCCGGCGGCGTCGGATTGATATAAAATCCCGTCCCCCACTCGAACCCGGCCACGCGCGTCAGCTTCGGCATGATTTCGATATGCCAGTGGTAGTGCGCCATCGGCCCTTCCTGGATGGGCGCACTGTGGAGCACGAAATTGTAGGCCGGATGCTCCAGTACTTTGTCAATCTTGCGCATGGTCAGGCGCAACACCCACGCCAGATTCTGCATGGTGGGGGGATCGGCATTCTCAAAGTGCGAATCGTGGCGTTTGGGCACAATCCAGGTCTCGAATGGGAAACGCGGCGCGTAGGGCTCGATCACGGCGAACCGGTCCGTCTCAGTCACCAGCCGCATGGTCGCCTTGGCTTCCTGCTGCGCCGCATCGCAGTACACGCACCGTTCCTTGAAGGCGAAGTAGGCCTGGGCGCCGTCCATCTCCTCGCGCGCGCGCTTGGGAATCACAGGTAACGCAATCAACTGCGAGGTGGGATGATCGATCGAGGAGCCGGCCGCGGCGCCATGGTTCTTGAAAATCACAATATAGCGCAGGCGGATGTCGCGCTTGAGATCGAGAATCCGCGCCCGGAAGGCCCACAGGACGTCCTCGAGTTGCCGCTCCGGCATCTCGGCCCAGGTGGCCTTGTGGTCAGGCGTCTCGATGATCACTTCGTGCGCCCCCAGGCCGTTCATGCGGTCAAACATTCCGTCGCCTTGCCGTTCCAGTTCACCCTCCACGTTGAGAACGGGGAACTTGGCCGGCGTCACCCGCAGAGTCCAGCCGGGCTCGTTGCGTCCTCCCGAATGGCGGAAAGCGAGGATTTCCGGCGGCGTCTTATCTTCATGGCCGGGACAGAACGGACAGAACGACGGTTCGGTCGGGATCACCGGGGCCCGGATGAAATCCGAGGGGCGCTTGGCGCGGTCGCTGGCGATGATCACCCAGCGGCCGGTGATGGGGTCTTTTCGTAGTTCGGGCAAACCGCCATTATAGCGTCCGTTTTGGACGGAAGACATTCCGGAAATGGATGATTTCCGGCTGCGATCCGTCGGTGACGCTGACCACGTCGAAGCGAATGCGCTCCCACTCGACGCCGGCGCGGCGGGCGTAGTCGCGGGCCGCGCGTTCCAAATGGCGGCGCTTCTCGCGGTCCACGGCCTGCTCCGGGGCGCCGAACTCCGAGGTGGCCCGCAGCTTGACCTCCACAAACACCAGGGTCTCGCCCTCCCGGGCCACCAGGTCGATCTCGCCGTTGCCCGAGCGCGGGCGGTAGTTACGCGCCACTACCGTCAGCCCCTGGCGCCGCAGCAGCCGGTGCGCCAGGTCTTCGCCCCGCCGCCCGGCGGCCTGGTCGTGCGTCCAGTGGCGGCGCCGGAACCAGTCCCGGGCCCTGTCCGCCAAGCGGTACAGCAAGGAAATCATTTCACCGGCTCGAACTCGAACTCCATCACCTTCCCGCGCACAACGAAGCACAGGTAGTACTCCCAGAAACGCCGGAAGCGCGTGGACCGGTTCACCAGGAACTCGAAGCCGAGCCACCTCCACAAGGCTAGTAGCTTCACCCGAACTGAAATCTCACGGAATTTGGCCGGGGAGTAATATCCGAAGCCGCCGTGCCCTTCGCCGAAGTAACGGAAGGAGAAGCTGTTCAAGTGCTGGCGGTGGGTTGGATCGCAGAAGGAGCTGAAATCGGTATAGTGGGGCGTGGCAATATACAGCCTGCCGGCCGGCCGCAACAGCCGGTGAAACTCCTGAAAGGCGCCGATCACGTCGCCCAGGTGTTCGATCACGTGGATCGCGTAGACCCGGTCGAACGAGCACGCAGCGAAGGGATAGGGAAAGTGTTCGAGGTCGCAGAGCACGTCGGCGCGGGAAGCGGGATTGCGGTCCACTCCGATGGCTCCGGGACGCTTGTTGATCCCGCAGCCGACGTCGAGAATCCTCAGACCTGGGTGGGCGCGATGGTCAGGCACTCCTCTAGAATATCCATCGCGCAGCAAGCCTGGTCGCGGGAAATGATGAGCGGCGGACTCAGGCGCAACGTGTTCTCCCCGGCCCCCAGCACCAGCAGGCCGCGCTCGAACGCCATCTGGACCACGCGGTCCCGCAGCCGGGGCGCTTTTTCGCGGGTTTCCTGGTCGCGCACCAGTTCGACGCCGATCATCAGCCCCAGCCCGCGGACGTCGCCCACCTGCGGGAACCGGCGCGGCCATGCGCGCATGCGGTCCATCATGTACGCTCCCATCCGCGCGGCGTTGTCGATAAGTTCCTGTTCCAGCAACTCGAGTGTCACCAGCGCCGCCGCCACCGCCACCGGGTTGCCGCCAAAGGTGGATGCGTGTGCGCCCGGCCCCCAGTCCATCACCTCCGCCCGCGCCACGGTGGCCCCCAGCGGCAAGCCGCTGGCAATGCCTTTGGCCAGCGCAATGATGTCCGGAGCGGCATTGAAATTCTCAGCCGCGAACAGCTTGCCCGTGCGCCCCATCCCGCACTGCACTTCGTCGAAGATCAGCAGGATGCCGTACCTGGCGGCGATGCGGGCCAGTTCGTCGAAGAACTTCCGGGGCGGAATCACGTATCCGCCTTCGCCCTGGACAGGTTCTACGACGATACCCGCAATTTCCTCGGCCGGCGCGATGGTCTTGATCAGCCGGTCCTCGATCGCCGTCGCACACTCCACCGCGCACGTCTCCGGGGCCTTCCCATAAGCGCAGCGATAACAGTACGCGTAGGGGACATGAAACACGCCCGGCGCCAGGGGGCCGAAGCCGCGCCGCTGGACCGCTTTGCTGGCGGTCAGCGAGAGCGCGCCCATGGTTCGCCCGTGGAATGCGCCCAGAAAAGCGACGAACTTGTCCCGCCCGGTGTGGTAACGCGCCAGCTTCATGGCGGCTTCAATGGCCTCGGTGCCGGAGTTTCCGAAATATACCCGGCGGGCGAACCCTCCCGGCGCGAGCGCGGCCAGACGCTCCGCCAGTTCCACCATGTTTTCGTAATAGAAGTCCGTGCCGGACATGTGGATGAGCTCCCGGGCCTGCTGCTGAATCGCGCCAACCACCTTGGGGTGGCAGTGCCCGGTGGCCACTACGGCAATGCCGGCACTAAAATCCAGGAACCGGTTCCCGTCCACGTCTTCGACAATGGCCCCTTCGCCCCGCCGCGCCACCAACGGGTATGTCCGGGTGTAGGAAGGGGAGACTACCCGGGAATCCCGTTCGACAACCGACCGGGCCTTGGGTCCGGGAACGGGACCCAACAGGTGCGGCAGATCCCGGCGGGCCGCCAAACTGACCGTGTGCATACGCAATCCTCCTCAATCTGAACTGTTGCTGTGGAATCCAGACGCGCTGAGGGGGTCCGGTCAGTCGGAGCCGAACAGACCGGGACGCGAGTTGGCTGGCCGGCTGTTCATAATTTTATTTTAGCGTGGCCTGGTTTGGATGAAAAGAGGACTTTCACTGCGCGGATCGCGCGGCCCGAATGGCCCGTTCGAAGCCCGGCAGCGAGCGGAGAATCGTATCGCGTGGCGCCGTGATCGAGAGGCGGAAATACCCGGCCCGGCCGAAACCGGAGCCCGGGACGGCGAGAATTCCTTCCCGCTGCAAGAGGCGGACGAAGGCCACATCGTCCGGGATGGGCGTCTGCGGAAAGACATAATAGGCTCCCTGCGGTTTCACCAGCCGGTAGCCAAAGCGCGCCAGCGCATCGCAGATCAGATCCCGTTTCTGCTGGTAAGCGGCTACATCGACGGTGGCTTCACCGGCTTCGGCCGCCACCCACTGCCAGATCGCCGGCGCGTTGATGAACCCCAGAATGCGGTTGGTGAAGGTGCAGGCGTTGCGCAGCTCATCGGCCTCGGGCAGGCGCGGCGAAATGGCCAGGTAGCCGATTCGCTCGCCGGCGATGGCCTGCGACTTCGACCAGGAATGCGCCACCACGACCCGCCGGAAAATGCGGAACACTTCGGGAGGTTCGAGGCCGTCGTAGACCAGCGCCCGGTAGGGCTCGTCGCTGATGACGGTAACCGGCGCGGGTGTCTTCGCAAGCAGCTCCTCCAGGCCGCGCAGGCTTTGTTCAGAGTACACCACGCCGGTGGGATTGTGCGGGGAGTTGAGAATGATGGCTTTCGTGCGCGGGGTCAACGCGGCGGCGATGCGCTCGATGGGGAGCGAGAAGTCCTCGTTCGTCTCCACCGGCCTCATCACGCCCGCGTGATTCTGCACATAGAACGGGTACTCGCTGAAGCAGGGCATGGGCACGATGACCTCGTCGCCGGGGTCGAGCAGCGACTTGAGCACCGTGTTGATAGCGCCGGACGAGCCCACGGTCATCAGAATATGATTGGCCGTGAAGGGCAGCCCGGTCGCCCTTTCCAGACGCCGCGCCATGACCTCCCGCACGGACGGAAAGCCGGCGTTGGGCATGTATCCGTGACTGCCGGAGCGGTTGCCGGCGGCGATGCGCCGCAGCGCGCTGATCACCTCGTCAGGAGGGTCCACCTCGGGGTTTCCGAGGGTGAAGTCGAAAACGTTCTCCTCTCCCCGCTCGGCTTTCAGCCGGATCCCCTCCTCGAACATCCGCCGGATCCAGGAGGCGTGCTCGAGCTGCTCGAATATGGTGCGGGCTACGATCATTTCTCGATCCGGTCATAGACCTGGACGTCACTCAGCACGTTGATCCCGGCCGCCTGTAAGCAGGTGATCGCGTCGTCAGGTTTGTCGAACCGGAAGATCAGCACCGCGCGGTCCGCGCTGGCGAACGGGAAGGCGTACATGTATTCGATATTGACGCAGTTCTCGAGGGCCTCGAGGATGGCCGACAACCCGCCGGGGCGGTCGGGGACCTCGACAGCCACCACCTCGGCGACGTTCACCACGAAGCCGGCCTCCGTCAGCAGCCCGGCGGCGCGTTTCCAGTCCGACACAATCAGCCGGAGTATGCCGAACTGCTGGGTATCGGCCAGGGTGAGGGTCCGGATGTTGATGTTTTCGCGGGCCAGCAACCGGCACGGACCGATCATCTGGCCCGGCTTGTTCTCCAGGAACAGCGACAACTGATGGATTTTCATCGGCAGCCTCGTTAGTCGCTCACGTCTCTGCGGTCAATCACCCGCCTGGCCTTGCCTTCGCTGCGTGCAATGGAGCGGGGTCCCACCATCCGCACGTTCACCCGCAGACCCAAGGTTTGGTCGAGGGCCTTCACCAATCTCCGATTCAGGTCCTCCAGAGCGCCGATCTTATCACTGAATACTTCCGGTGTGACCTCGATCTGCACTTCGATTTCGTCCAGCCCCTTCTGGCGGGTGAGGATGATCTGGTAGTGGGGCATGGTGCCTTCGACGGCCAGCAGGGCGGACTCGATCTGGGAGGGAAAGACGTTGATGCCGCGAACGATGAACATGTCGTCGCTGCGCCTTCCGATACGGCGTATCCGGCGGATGGTGCGCCCGCACGGGCAGGGCTCGGTCTCGATGGCGGTAATGTCCCGCGTGCGGTACCGGATCATCGGCATGGCGTGCTTGCTCAGCGTGCTGAGCACCAGTTCTCCCTCGGCCCCGTCCGGCAGCGTCTCGCCGCTGTCCGGGTCGATGATCTCCGGGTAGAAGTGATCCTCGAAGACGTGCAGGCCGGTCTGGCAGTAGCACTCCGAGGCCACGCCCGGACCAATGATCTCGGAGAGCCCGTAGATGTCGTAAGCCTTGATGCCGGCGGCGCTCTCGATGTGGCGGCGCATGGACTCGGTCCAGGGTTCGGCGCCGAACACGCCCACTCTCAGAGGCAGACTACGGATATCGACCCCCAAGTCCCCGGCCCGGTCCAGCAGGTGAATGAAGTAGCTCGGGGTGCAGCAAATCGCGGTGACCCCGAAGTCCTTCATGATCATGATCTGGCGTTCCGTATTGCCGCCGGAGATGGGCACTACGGTGGCGCCCAGCCCCTCGGCCCCATAGTGCGCGCCCAAGCCTCCCGTGAAAAGGCCGTAGCCGTAAGCGTTCTGAATGATGTCGCCCTCGTGCAGGGTGCAGGCTGCCAGGGTCCGCACCATCACGCTGGTCCACACATCCACGTCCTGTTTGGTGTAGGCCACCACAATGGGCTTGCCGGTGGTGCCGCTCGAAGCATGCAGGCGCACCACTTCCTGCATGGGGCTGGCGAACAGGCCGAAAGGATAGGTGTCGCGCAGGTCGGACTTGACGGTGAAGGGCAGCCGGCGGATGTCGTCCAGGGACCGGATGCACTCCGGCCCCAGGGAGCGCTCTTCGAGACGCCGGCGGAACAGGGCGACGTGTTCATAGGCGCGGGCCACCACCGCCCGCAGGCGGCGCAGTTGCAGCTCGCGCATCCGGGCGACGGGAATGTAATCCGGCGTGCTGGCCGGATGGAACCCGGTTTGGCAGACGTCCGGCATCTTGATCATAAAGACCTCGTCAGGCGCCCGGCCGCGAAAGCCTTGAGATTGGCTTCCACCAGGTGCTCGGGCAGGTTCGAGCGAAGGGCGGCCAGCCACTCGCTTTCGGGTATGTCCAGGTACGTGCTCAGCACCCCGAGCAGCGCCACGTTCAGGCTGCGCTTGCTGGCCAGCTTGCTCTCGTCGATCAGGCCGGGGGCGATCAGCACGCCGCCCGGCCGCAGGCGGCCGCGATTGTTCTCCACCTCGTCGGGCGACACCACCACCAGGTAATCGGCCGCGCCGGCCGGAACCATGGGGCTGAGCACGCATTCACCGAAACGAATGTCGCTGGTCACCGAACCGCCCCGCTGGCTCATGCCGTGAATTTCGCTCTTCTTGACGTCCAGGCCCGTGCGGAACGCCGCGTCGGCGGTGATGTCGGAGGCCTTGAGGACGCCCTGCCCGCCCAGCCCGGCGATCACAATGTTGGTGACTCTAGCCGTCTTCGCCATCGCACTTCTCGTATTGCTTGATGCGCCCGGCGGCGAGCAGGCAGTTGCGCCGCGCCACAATCACCGCCGGTTCACCCGAATCCAGGCACTCGCCGGCCAGGCGTGCAAAGGCCCGCGGATCCAGAGTTGGGTCCATGACGTGCACCCTGCGGATGCCCAGCGAGCGAGCCAGTTCCTCGATGACCACCTTGCCGGTCTTGTGATGGTCGAGGGTACGCCCCGTCCCCGGGTGCTCCTGCATCCCCGTCATGGCCGTGGTGCCGTTGTCGAGGATCAGCACCAGGTGGCCGCCCGGCGGCGGATTGTAGATCATTTCCACCAGTCCGGTGATGCCGCTATGGATGAAGGTGCTGTCGCCAATCACGCTGACCACCCGGCGGGCCTGTTCGGGCGGCAGCACATGCCGCAGTCCCAGCCCCACGCCGATCGAAGCCCCCATGCACACGCAGGTGTCGAGCGCCTCGAAAGGAGGCAGCACGCCCAGGGTGTAACAGCCGATGTCGCCCGCCACGATACAGCCCAGATCGCGCAGCGCCTGGAAGACGCTGCGGTGCGGGCAACCCGGGCACAACTGCGGCGGCTTGCCGGGCCGGGGCGCCGGTTCGGGCGCGATGTCGCCGGCGAGAAGGCGCGCCACCCGGTCGACATTCAACTCGCCGAACCGGAACATCTCGGGCTTGCCGCACACCCGCACCCCGGCCGCAAGCAGCGTTTCGGCCAGATACGGATCGCCTTCTTCGACCACCTGACAGCGCGCGACGCCGGAAGCGAAAGCGCGGGCGGTTTCCACCGGCGCCGGATAGGTCATCCCGAGCTTGAGAATCGCGGCCTCCGGCGCGGCTTCGCGCGCGTGCATATAGGAAATGCCGGAGGTGATGATGCCCAGCCCGGAGCTGCCCTCGACGCGGCGGTTAGGCCCGGAGGCCTCGTTCCACACGGCGATCTGAGCCAGTTTCTCGCGCAACCTCCGGTGCGCGGGCCGCGCGTAGGCCGGGATCATGACCCGGCCCGGAATGTCCCGCTCATACCCCGGCACAGGCGCCGGAGGCGGCGCGCTGGAAGGCGCCCGCACTACGGTCTTGGAGTGGCACACGCGGGTGGTCATGCGCAGCAGGACCGGAATGCGCCACCGCTCCGAAATCTCGATGCCCAGCAAGGTGAACTCGTAGGCTTCCTGGGAATCCGAGGGCTCCAGCATGGGCACGCCGGCCGCCACGGCGTAACGGCGGTTGTCCTGCTCGTTCTGGCTCGAGGACATGCCTGGATCGTCAGCCGAAACGATCACCAGAGCGCCCTGCACGCCGGTGTAGGCCGCCGTGAACAGGGGGTCGGCGGCCACGTTCAGACCTACGTGCTTCATGGTGACCAGGGCGCGCGCGTTGCCGAATGCCGCGCCGATGCCCACCTCGAGCGCCACCTTCTCGTTCGGCGCCCACTGCGCGCGTCCCCCCAGCGCGGCGAAGCGTTCCAGAATCTCCGTCGAAGGCGTGCCGGGATAGCCCGTGCCCAGCGCCACGCTGCCCTGCGTGGCAGCCAGGGCGACAGCTTCATTTCCGCTCAGCAGGAGGCGGTTTGACGGGTCCATGGTAAGGTGAACGCGATCCCTCTTTCGCCGCGCCACCTTGACACCTGTGCGGAGGTGGGGGTCGCTGCGGCCGGATGCAGCAATAACGGACAATTTTATCCATGATTTGGCTCCGGGGCAACCTGCCCCCGGCCGGCGGATCTCTTCAGATTTCGATGAACAGCATCGTCAGGCTGTCAACCCCTTCGAGGCGGAACTGGATCCGGGCGCCGCGTCTTTCGAAGTCCACCGGCTTGCGATCCGGCAGCAACAGGACTCGTTTGGCGCTCTGGCCCTCCGGCAGTTTCACCCGGACCGTGGCCGGCACGGGAACCGCGGGATATTTCGTTTGCAGGTTGAGAAGACCAGCCAGCAGTCCCCGTCGCTGCGGTTGGTTAAACAAGACCACTTCCACGGCGGGGTGAGCGTCGGCTTCAATCCAATATGGCCCCGGCAGGACAAGACGCAGCAGATGCAGAAACAGGTTAGCGTTCACCGCCTCCTGAGTCGCCTCGACCGGCGCGGCCAGCCACACGCTCGATCCTCCTCCATACCGGTGCAGGACAACCGCCGGATCGGCTCCCGGGGTCAGCGCGGGCGGGTTGCTGTGGATCGCGGCAAACCGCGAGCCGATCACCCGGCCGGTCTCCGGTTCCACAAATGGGAGCGTCACCGTAGCCAGCTTCCGTGCGCCGGTCAAGACCTCGGCCTTCACCATGGGTCCGGGAAAACTCAGGTGGTCCTGCGGCCAGATCGCTTGCCGCAGACCTGAGTCTTGGGGTGTGAGGTAGGTGATCCGGGTGCCCTCGACGCAGCGGTAGCGGACGCCCAGGACATCCTCCAACAGATAGCGGGGGCCGGCGGAGGCAAAGCGGTCCAGCGAGGTAGACCCGCTTGCGTACAACACCCCGCCTTGTTCGACAAAGCGGCGGAACCGGCCGGCTTGCGCCGCCGTCATCTCCAGCACGGCGGGCACAACCACAGCCCGGTAACGCGCAAGCTGCTCCAGATTCGCGTTGGTGATCAGGCCGAACGGAATGTGGGCTTCCTGAAGGATCCGCGCCGCGCCCACGACCGCATCCCGGTGCGGGCACCGGTCCGCCGCCTGCAAACTGGTCACCGGCACGCCCTTCTCGGCCGGGTTGTACATGGACTCTTTGTCGTAATACACGCCGACGTCGGCCAGCAGCTCACCCCCCAGGAAGGGCTCGTAGGCCGCCCGCTGCCCGCTCAGCCGGCCCAGGAATTCGTACACCTGGCTGTTTAGAGTTCCATCCGCATTGATGTAGTCCACCAGCATCAGGGCCGCGGAATGCAGGGTGGCGACGAAAGCCTCGGTACGCAGTTCCTCCATGGGCTTCACGGTGACGTGGTCGGTGAAGGTGCGGGTGCGCGAGGTGTGAAACTCAAAGGGCTGATGCGGCGTGATGCCGTGATACAACTTGCAGGCCAGCGAGTGCTGGATGGGGCCGCCGTAGAAATCTCCGCCCACATAATCGCAGGCTCCCGCCAGCTCGAGCGGGGTCCCCAGGGTCCAGTTGTGGAACACGGTCGAGTACTGGTGGTTGACCGTGATGGGCCGCGTCTGTTTCACCGCGGAAGTGACGGTGTGGGCGAATTCGAGAAGCCAGCGTTGCCGCGCCTGCTGGAACGTTCGCCACACCGGTTCGTCCCAGTCGACGATGCGGGGCGGTTCCGCGTCGTGCTCTTTCCAGAAGCGGGCGGTGCAGGAAGCGCAATAGCAGACCTCCGGCCAAAACGTCATGTCGAAGAACATCCCGTCAATGTCGTAAAGGCCCGCGATTTCGCGGACGCAGGCGAGGACGTACTCCCGGTAGCCCGAGTTGGGACACACCACGCCATAGCGGCCCTTCAGACGGCGGTCCTGCCCGTCCGCCGCGGTGATCCGCCACTCGGGGTGATTCTGGAAAGCCCAGTTGTCGTGAATCAGGCTGAAATAAGCCAGCGGATGAATTCCCTGGCGCCGGCACTCGGCGACTACTTCCCCAAAGAAGTCTCTGCCCCCCATGTTGGCGTGCATTCGGCCGGCTTTGGTTCGCCACAGGCACAGGCCGGCATGCGAGTTGGTGTACATCAGGAAGGACTGCATGCGGGCCCGCGCAATGTTGCCGACGAACTCCCTGGCGTCGAAACGCCCCAGCAGGTCCGGATGCCAGTCCGGAATGTGAATGTCAACCGAATAGCGGCGGTAGGTTGCGCCGGGCCACTTCGGCGGCAAGGGATCCGGTGCGGCGGACTCAGCCGCCCGGCCGGCGGCGGGGACACTCACCGCGCCCATCGAGGTCAGGAAGGTTCTTCGCTTCATGGGCTCACTCCAAGTCCAGAATTCTCTCACAGCGGCCAAACGGCGCTGTCAGACTGGAACCCGTCTCATAACCGTGTGCAGCCGGATTCCTGGAACTCCTTCCCCGCAGGCCCTTACCACTCGATCCGATACGCCCACGCCTGATCCCACTTGGGCAAGCGCATCGCGCGGGGTCGCTTTCCCAACTTCCGGACCGGGCGAATGTGGTAGCATTGTGTACACAATGAGGCACAACGACATGGAAAGCGTGGGCATTCGGGAGTTTCGTGAGAAGCTGTCGAGCTTTCTCGAGTCGGCTACCCCGGTGGCGATCACCAGGCACGGCGAGACGGTGGGTTTTTATATCCCCGCGCGCCGAAGGCGGAACGAGGCCGACTTGGACGCACTGCGCAGAGCTGGCGAGCAATTGGACTCTTTGATTGCGGCGGCTGAAGCTACTGAGGACGAACTGGTGGAGGATTTCAAAGAATTGCGCCGTGCAACCCGTAGGGCGAAGCGCTGAGATGTTGGTGCTTGATGCGAACATTCTGATTCGCGCGGTCCTGGGACGGCGCGTCCGGAACATCATCACTACCTACGCCAACACTATCGAGTTCTTTGCGCCGGATGTCACGTTCGCGGAAGCCAGCGAGCATCTTCCGAAGGTGCTGACGAAGCGAGGCATCCAGGTCGAACCCGCAATGGCCCTCCTGGAATCGTTGGGCAAGGTGGTCCAAGCGGTCGGTGTTGATACATATTCGGTGTCTGAAATAGACGCGCGAAGACGCCTTGTGGGACGCGATCCGGACGACTGGCCTGTTCTGGCCACAGCTCTTGTCCTGAATTGCCCGATCTGGACGGAAGACACCGATTTCTTCGGTGCGGGTGTTGCCACTTGGACGTCGGATCGCGTGGAACTGTTCCTCCGGTGTGGAGGGCAGGACTGAACACGCACGTTCATCGGTATGCTGCCAGAATCTCGCGTGTCATCCCGGTGCAGTGGCCGCAGTGCGACCCGGCAATCCACGCTCATTGGGAGCGACATCCACTTGACGTGATGCCTCGCTCGGTCCAGCGCTGGATTGGGTACGCCAGATCCATTGCCCAACCTGTCGGTGACTGGTTTTTCGACTCT